>Ga0157363_1007540_pt1 | contig 10299 bp, 10 predicted proteins | sample AttsexASBM1_FD_111477 | JGI IMG/M metagenome (GOLD analysis project Ga0157363, IMG submission 111477) | Fungus gardens microbial communities from leaf cutter ant in Ribeirão Preto, State of São Paulo, Brazil - Atta sexdens ASBM1 | ecosystem: Host-associated > Fungi > Mycelium > Unclassified ...
CTACAGGGAACGCGGCGGTCTGACAAATCAGCAGCGCGGTTCAAACTGTAGGCGCGACTCCTGCCGGAGCGCCGGACCGGCCGCGATCGGGCCCGTAGGGTCCACAAGATCAGTCATGCAGAGCTTTCAGCTCATCCAGCGAGCCTCGCCAAGCCCAGCATCCCATCACAGCCCTTCGAGGATGTCCGACATGTCGTCGGCGTGCTCTTCTTCCTGGGCCAGGATGTCTTCGTAGATGCGGCGAGTGGTCGGGTCCTTGTCACCAATGTACTTGATGATCTCGCGGTAGCTGTCGATGGCGATCCGCTCGGCCACCAGGTCTTCCAGGACCATTTCGCGCAGGGTGGTGCCTGCCACGTACTGGGCGTGGGAGTTGCGGCTCAGGTTGTCCGGGTTGAAGTCCGGCTCGCCGCCCAGCTGCACGATACGCTCGGCCAGGCGGTCGGCATGCTCGGATTCCTGGTTGGCGTGCTCGAGGAATTCCTCGGCCGCGATGCTAGCCTTGATGCCGCTGGCCATGAAGTAGTGGCGCTTGTAGCGCAGGGTGCAGACCAGTTCGGTGGCCAGCGACTCGTTCAGCAGGCGCAGGATCTCTTCACGGTCAGCCGAGTAACCCTCGGTGACGGCGCCATTCTCTACGTGCTGACGAGCGCGCTCGCGCAGGACTTGGATATCGGTCAGTTCAGCGTTGCTCATCGTTATCTCCAGAAAATCAGGTCAGGGTGCTCGCGGCGGCTTGCAGGCTCAGGCGCCTGGGGTCGCTCTGCGGTCTTGCTCGCGTTCCTTGCAGGTCTTGAAGCCCTTGGCATCCACGTGGCCGGTGGCGTCGAAGCGCACGTAGTACGGCTGCTGCTGGCCTTCATGGTTCAGGATGTAGTCGTTGCAGGTACCGCCATTGGGCAGGTCAATGACGAAGGATGGGCTGCCACCGATGGCAATGACGCGCTGCATGGTCATGCCGTTTTCCACCTGCTTGACCAAGGGCTGGTCGCGGTAGGTAACGTAGTCCACCGGATTTTCCGGGCGGCTGCTGCAGGCGGCCAGGGTCATGCCGGCCAGAAGGATTGCCAAGGTCTGCTTGTACATGGTCCGGTCCTTGTTCAGGTCTGTTTGGTTTGGAACCGCAGCGCGTCTCAAGAGTTCGATCGCGATGGCCAGCATTGGGCCTGCAGTTTGAAAAACCCTGAAACACCTTGAGGCAGACGCTATGCCTGGTGGGTGAAGGCTGGCAGACTGCTGCCTTTGCGCCGCCCACAGCGAGGCTGTATGACCTTTACCCCACGCCAGATCACCCAGGCCAGTTGGCTCATCGTGGGGGCCGGCCTGTTGCTGGCGCTGCCGTTGAAGCTGCTGCCGAGCCTGTTGGCGGGCCTGCTGGTCTTCGAGCTGGTCAACATGCTCACGCCCCGGCTCCAGCCACTGATCGCCGGTCAACGGGCGCGCTGGCTGGCGGTGGCGCTGCTGGGCACGCTGGTGGTCACCAGCCTGGCGTTGCTGTTCGCCGGGGCGATCAGCTTCGTGCTGCACGAGGCCGAGAACCCTGGCGCTTCGCTGGACCGTTTCATGGTGGTGGTCGACCGCGCACGCGCGCAGTTGCCGCCCTTCATCGACAGCTACCTGCCTGCCAGCGCGGCGGAGTTCCGGGTGGCCATCGGCGAATGGTTCAAGAGCCACATGGGCGAGTTGCAACTGTTGGGCAAGGGCGCGGCGCACATGTTCGTCACCTTGCTGATCGGCATGATCCTGGGCGCCATCGTCGCCCTGCAGCGCCTGCCGGACGTGTCACGCCGCAAGCCCCTGGCGGCGGCGCTGTTCGAACGGCTGAACCTGCTGGTCCAGGCGTTTCGCAACATCGTCTTCGCGCAGATCAAGATCTCCCTGCTCAACACCGCGTTCACCGGGATCTTCCTGGCGCTGGTGCTGCCGTTGTTCGGCGTGCACCTGCCGCTGACCAAGACCCTGATCGTGCTGACCTTCCTGCTCGGCCTGCTGCCGGTGATCGGCAATCTGATGTCGAACACCCTGATCACCATCGTCGGCTTGTCGCTGTCGATCTGGGTAGCGATCGCCGCGCTCGGCTACCTGATCGTCATCCACAAGGTCGAATACTTCCTCAACGCCCGTATCGTCGGCGGCCAGATCCGCGCCAAGTCCTGGGAGCTGCTGCTGGCGATGCTGGTCTTCGAGGCCGCTTTCGGTCTGCCCGGCGTGGTGGCCGGGCCCATCTACTACGCCTACCTCAAGAGCGAGTTGCGGCGGATCGAGTTGGTCTGAGGGGGTAAGCCGCTGCCCTCAGCCGTACCGCTTGCGCGCCTCGATGGCCAGGCCGCTGCCGATGCTGCCGAAGCGGTTGCCTTCTACATGACGGGCATTGGGCAGCATGGCGGCGACGCTCTGGCGCAGGGCCGGGATGCCGCTGGAACCGCCGGTGAAGAATACGGTGTCGACCTGGCCAACACTCACGCCTGCCTTGCTCAGCAGGTCGGTCACGCTGCCACGCACTCGCTCGAGCAAGCCGTCGATGGCCTGCTCGAACAGCGGACGGGTCAGGTCGGCGACCAGGCCTTGCTCGACGCGACCGAGGTCGATGCGGCGGCTCGGTTCATCGGTCAGGGCGATCTTGCTGGCTTCCACTTCCATGGCCAGCCAGTGACCGGCGCGCTGTTCGATCAGCTTGAACAGCCGGTCGATGCCCAGGGCATCCTCAATATCGTAACGCATGCTGCCCAGCGCCAGTTGGGACTTCTGCGCGTACAAGCCGTTGATGGTGTGCCAGGTGGCCAGGTTCAGGTGGTAGCTGGTGGGCATCAGGGCCTGGCTCTTCATGCGACTGCCATAACCGAACAGCGGCATCACCCCTTGCAGGCTGAGCTGCTTGTCGAAGTCGGTGCCGCCGATGTGCACGCCCCCGGTGGCCAGGATGTCGCCCTGACGATCGTCGAGCTGATGACGTTCGGGCGCCAGGCGCACCAGGGAGAAGTCCGAGGTACCACCGCCGATGTCGACGATCAGCACCAGCTCCTCGCGGTCGATGCCCGACTCGTAGTCGAACGCCGCGGCAATCGGCTCGAACTGGAACGACACGTCCTTGAAGCCGAGCGTGCGGGCAACCTCGGCCAGGGTGTCTTCGGCTTCCTGGTCGGCCGCCGGGTCGTCGTCGACGAAGAATACCGGGCGGCCCAGCACCACCTGGTCGAAGCTGCGTTCGGCCGACGCTTCGGCGCGGCGCTTGAGTTCACCGATGAACAGGCCCAGCAGGTCCTTGAACGGCAAGGCCGTGCCCAGCACGCTGGTGTCATGCTTGATCAGCTTGGAGCCGAGCAGGCTCTTGAGCGAGCGCATCAGCCGGCCTTCGTAGCCTTCCAGGTATTCGTGCAGAGCCATGCGGCCATAGGCGGGGCGCCGCTCCTCGAGGTTGAAGAACACCACCGACGGTAGCGTGATCTTGCCGTCTTCCAGCGCGAGCAGGGTGTCGCCGCCCGGTCGATGCCAGCCGACCGTGGAGTTCGAGGTGCCGAAGTCGATGCCGCAGGCGCGGGCCGGGGTGTGATCTGACATGCTTGCAGGTGTCCGGAGGCAAAAACGGCCGCGCAGTGTATGCGAGTGAACGCGAGAATCAAGACCGATCGTCTGCGCCAGATCCACCCACGATGAACCTTGAAAGGCTATGCTTGGCCCTTATCTTCAGCAGCAACGCCTATTTTCTCGAGGGTGAGCCCTTAGATGGACTTCAAAGACTATTACAAGATACTCGGTGTGGAGCCGACGGCAGACGACAAGGCGATCAAGGCCGCCTACCGCAAGCTGGCGCGCAAGTACCACCCCGATGTCAGCAAGGAACGGGACGCCGAGGACAAGTTCAAGGAGGCCAACGAGGCCTACGAGGTGCTTGGCAGCCCGGAAAAACGTGCCGAATTCGACGAGATCCGCAAATACGGAGGCCAGCATGGTCGGCCGTTCCAGGCGCCTCCCGGCTGGCAAGGCCGCGGCGGGGCCGACAGCGGGTTCGAGCAGGGTGATTTCTCGGACTTCTTCAGTTCGATCTTCGGCGCGCGCGGTGGAAGTCCCTTCGGTCGTGGCCCACAACAGAGCGCGGGCAGACGAGGGCAGGACGTGGAACTGGAACTGGCGGTGTTTCTCGAGGAGACCCTGAGCAAGGAATCCAAGCAGGTCAGCTTCCAGGTGCCTCAGGTCAATGGCCAGGGCCAGCGGACCGGCTTCACCACCAAGACCCTGAACATCAAGATCCCGGCCGGGGTGACCGATGGCGAGCGCATCCGCCTCAAGGGCCAGGGCGCGCCGGGCATGGGTGGCGGGGCCAACGGCGACCTGTACCTGACGCTGCGCATGGCGCCGCACCCGTTGTTCGATGTCGAGGGCCATGACCTGATCATCACCGTGCCCCTGGCGCCGTGGGAAGCGGCCTTGGGCACCAAGGTGGCGGTCCCGACCCTGACCGGCAAGATCAACCTGACCATCCGCCCCGACAGCCAGACCGGGCAACGCCTGCGCGTCAAGGGCATGGGCCTGACCACCAAGCAGGGCGAGCGTGGCGACCTGTACGCTCAGCTCAAGGTGGTGATGCCCAGCCAGTCCAGCGCCGACACCCGCGAACTGTGGAGCAAGCTGGCCGACAAGGCCGCGTTCAACCCGAGGACTCAATGGAGTAGCTGATCATGAGCAGCACCCTGATCGTTCAACTGGACATGCGTACCCTTTGCCAGGAAGCCGACCTGACGGCGGACTGTGTGATCGAGATCGTCGAACACGGCATCGTTGAACCGTCGGGGCGTACGCCCGACGACTGGCGCTTCGATGACCAGGCACCGCACCTGGCCCGGCGGGCCGCTCGATTGCGTGATGAGCTGCAGCTGGAATGGGAAGGTGTGGCACTGGCATTGGAGTTGTTGCAGGAGGTACGCGTGTTGCGCAGTGAGAACGATCGGCTGCGACAGCGGTTGGGGCGATTCACGCAGGTGTGAAGCCTGTACGGGGCCTTGATCAGGTGTCGGCTCCATCAAGGCTTGTTGGCGTGAGGCGCTGTGGCTGTATCGACGCTATCGCTGGCAAGCCAGCTCCCACAGTACCGTGATCACCTGTACCACTGCGGTGTAGCTACGGGCGAGCGACCTTAGCTGGGGCGCTGGACTGGCCGCGCTTGGGTCCGCAGGGCATACATATCGGCCCACGCGCTCGGGCATGTACCGGGTGGGGAAAGACAGTTACTCCCGCACCGTCATCCGTAGCCGGGCGATCAAAGGCAGCCCAGTGCGTGCGTGGGTCATGGACCCTTCAGTTCTTCGAGCTTTCGCACAGCCTGTGTGGGGCATGGGCCCCTCAGATCCTTCAGATTTTCGCATGGCCTGTGTGGGGCATAGGCCCCTCAGATCCTTGAGATTTTCGCACGGCCCGTGTGGAAGCTGGCTTGCCAGCGATGAGCCCGGGGCGGGCGCAAGTGTCCTTGCCTCTCCCGCGGCGCGCCTGCACTCCCCCCTCGCCCTATTTCTTGCCCGCTTTCATCTTCTCCAGCAGCGGTCGGCATTGGTCCGGCACGTCGTCTCCCGGCGCGATCAGGGCCAACAGCCCAGCGGCCGGGCCGACGGTGGCGCCGAGGGCCAGCATGCCGGCACCGCGCAGCGCCAGCGGTACGGCCTTCACGCCTGCATTGGGCTTGGCGAAGGTCCCGCGTACGTACAGCGGTGAACGCAGGGAGAACAACCGGAAGCCTTTCGATTCGGGCGAGACTTCCAGGTCCATCCGCTCGCTGGCCAGGTTGACGTTGCCATTGATGTAGATGATCGCGTTCTCGGTATCGAAGACGAACACTCGCGTGCTAGCCAGACCATCTTTGATCCCGACGTCGGCCGCCGCGCAGTTGATCTTCACCTCTTCGTCGCCGAACAGCTTGTCGACCAGGTAGTTGCCGACGTTCAGCCCTGCGATTTCCATCAGGCTACGGCTGATCGCCCCGTCGTTGATCAGCAACCGCAAATCGCCATTGGAGCTGCCCAGCAAGGCCGCTACCGAGTTGCCACGTCCGCGCAGGTCGGCGTCGCCATTGAGCTCGCCGAAGCTGGTCTGCATCGGCGCGAAGCTCGGGAACAGCTGCTTGAGCTTGAAGCCACGGGCACTGAGCTTGGCATGGCCCTGAAGCGGCACGTTGCGCCCATCCAGGCGAATGCGCGACTCCAGATTGCCGCCGGCGACACCGAAGCGCAGTGGGTTCAGGCGCAGCAGGCCATCTTCGAGTAGCACATGGGCCGACAGGTCGCTGAACGGCAGCTCCTTGCTGTGCACGATGCGCTTGCCGGTGAATTTCACGTCGGCGTCCATGGCACGCCAGCGTTCGGTGCGGAACTCCTCCACGGGCAAGACCTTGTCCGCTGGCTGCTTGCTGGCGCCGCCCCGGGCCTTCTGTTCGGTATTGGAGTCGGCACCGATCAGCGGCGCCAGGTCTTCGAACAACAACTGGTTCGACACCAGTTCGCCGCTGAGCTTGGGCCGTGGCTTGCTGGCGGCGAAGGCCAGGGTGCCGTGAATGTCGCTGTTGCCGATCTTGCCGTTGAACCCTTCGTAGCGGAAACGCATGCCCTGCTTGTCCTGCAGGTTGGCCGTCAGGTGGCCGTCGGTGGAATACGGCGGAGTATCCGGCAAGGTCACGCCGGTCAACGGGTACAGGTTGCCCAGGCTCTTGCCCGACAGCCGCAGGCGCAGATCGAGCGCCCCCAGGTTGAGTGGATCGGTCACGGTACCGGCCAGGACCACCCGCGTATCGGCGGCGCGGACGTCGGCCTGGACAGGGAACGGCTGGTCGCTGTCGCGCAGGGCCAGCAATCCACCGATCTTGCCGGTACCGGAGACCGGCTCACCTTTGTAGCGTCCCTCGGCCTTCAGGCCGAACGCGTAGTCCTGGGCATTCCCGGTCTTTTCCGCGCGTTCCTTGCCGACGATCTCGCTGAACGGGATCGGCTTGCCCAGCGGATCGATCTGCACCTTCACGTTCGCCTTGAGCATCTGGTCGTCGTAGCGCACGTTGCCCTGGTCGAAGCGGATCGAACCGATGTCCAGCTCCCAGCTCGATGGTTCGGCCTTCTCGTCCTTGGGGCCCAGGTCGAAGGTCCAGTTGGCGCGGCCGTCGGCCAGGCGGGTCAGTTGCGCATCCGGCTTGGTCAGGTCGATGCGCGGGATGGTGATGCGCTGCGCCAGCAGAGGCAGCGGCGACAGCCGAAACTCCACGCGCTCCAGGCCGACCATGCGCGGTTCCTTGGCCCAGTCCGGGTTACCCAAGGTCAGGTCTTCGGCGATGAACCGCGGCCACGGCACCCAGGCGCGCCAGCCGCCTTCTTCAGGTTCGCGCTGCCAGCGCACGGCCAGGTTGCCATTGATGGCGAACGGACGATGCAGCGCTTCGGACACCTTCTCGTTGAGCATCGGCTTGACCCGATTCCAGTCAAAGGTGGCGATGATCACCACCAGCACCGCCAGCAGTGCGACGAGGCTGGCGAGGGTCCAGGCGATGATTCGGGCAGGGCGCGTCATTGCGAAGTTCTCCTGATGGCGGGCCGAAGCCGAGGAAGTTGAAAGTGGTCGTACTACGTCGGACTGATGAAATCCCGTCAGGTTTTATTCGAGGCGCGATATCACGGGATTTTTGCGCTCGCTCCGTACAGCCTAGACCACCGAGCCCGGCCATCGACCGCATGCTTCGTACCGGAGCGCTTGAAACGCTCATGCCAGAGCGCTTCTACCGACCATCATCGGCGTCGATGATCACCATCATCCGGATGCACTTCTCGTTACCTGCATGCGGCGTAGCATGGGCATCGTTCCCCTTTCACTTGCCCATTACAGGAGCATGCCCCCATGAAATCTCTCTTGTTGCTCAGCCTGAGCTTGTCACTGCTGTCGACCCAGGCCCTCGCCCTGCCTGCGCCAGATCAGCCCGCGATCGGCGAGGTGCACGCACCGCACAGTGCCCAGGTCTTCCTCGCCGAAGGCGGCGCCGACCGTTTGCTGGAGCGCGATACCGCTGTGGCCGAAGGCGGCGCCGATCGCCTGCTCGAGCGAGCCGAAGCGGTGGCCGAAGGCGGTTCCGAGCGCGTACGCAAGGCCGGTCACCTCGGCTGAACGAGACGCGTCGACAGAACAGGACACTCGATTCAGCCTGCATTGACCCGGCTCGGTGCTTTTCTCTAGAGTGCGGTTCCAGACCAGCCACAGATTGCCCGCCATGCTGCCGCGCGCCGAACAGAAGCTTCAGACTCGACAGGCCCTGCTCGATGCCGCCTGCCAGTTGATGGAGAGCGGGCGTGGTTTCGGCAGCCTGAGCCTGCGCGAAGTCGCACGTCTGGCCGGCATCGTCCCCACGGGTTTCTACCGCCACTTCCCGGACATGGACGCCCTGGGCCTGGCCCTGGTCGGCGCCATAGACGCCACGTTCCGCCAGACCATCCGCCTGGTGCGACAGAACGAACTGGAAATGGGCGGCATCACCGATGCGTCGGTACGGATCTTCCTCGACGTGGTTGCGGCCCACCGTGCGCAGTTTCTGTTTCTGGCCCGCGAGCAATACGGCGGGTCGCAAGTGGTGCGTCAGGCCATTGCCCGTCTGCGTCACGGCATCAGCTCGGACTTGGCCACCGACCTGGCGCTCATGCCGCGCTGGCAGCACCTGGATGCGCCTGCGCTGGCGGTGATGGCCGACCTGGTGGTCAAGACCGTGTTCGCCACCCTGCCGGAGCTGATCGACACCCCGGACGTCGAATGGCCGGAGTCCTTGAGCGCTCAGGAAAAGATCATCCAGCAGCTGCGCTTCATCTTCGTCGGCGCTCGCCACTGGCAGGGCCTGGGCAACCCAGGCTGAGGCCGCGCGGCGGCCGATTCTGCTACCATGGCGCACCGCCCGACCGTCCTGAGCGCCTTCATGTCCACGCCCTCACCTGCCCTGTCCGACTTCGATGCCCGCCTGCACCGCTTCAGGCAGCACCTTGCCGATACCCTCGTGCCGTTGTGGCAAGGCCCGGGGTGGAATGCGGACATGGCCTTGCCCTATGAAGCCCTGGACGCCGAGCACCGTCCCTTGCCCGTGGTGCGCTACCGCGCCATGGCGTGCGCGCGCCAGCTGTACCTGTTCAGCAGCCGCCTGGAGCAGCCCGGTGCCGCTGAACGTGCGGCCACGCTGTTCCGCTCGTTGCGCACGCATTTCCACGATGCCGAGCACGGGGGCTGGTTCCACAGCATCGATGCGCACGGTCAGCCGCTGGACCGGCGCAAGGACCTCTACACCCACGCGTTCATCGTGTTCGCCTGCGCGCATTATTGGGGCCAGGTGGGCGAGCGTTTGGTCGCGTCCACCCTCGAGGGTGCGCTGAGCGTTGTCGCCGAGCGCTTCGCACGTGACGACGGCTTGTATGAAGCCAGCCTGGGCGAGGACTGGTCGGACCTGGGCAGCGGCCCGCTGCAGAACCCGCAGATGCACCTGGCCGAGGCCTTTCTGCAGACCCTGGCGGTCAGGGCGGACGAGGCCGTGCAGCGGGCACTGACCGGGCTGTGCGAGGCCTTGCAGCGCGATTTCGTCGACCCCGACACCGGCGTGATGCTGGAGCGTCCCAGGGGGGCAGCGGACAACTGGTTCGAGCCGGGGCACCAGTTTGAGTGGTTCTTCCTGCTCGACACCTCGCCCTTGCTGCGCGATACCCCACTGCATGCCTCGATCGCGCGCGGTTTTGCCCATGCCGAGCATGTCGGCGTGCAGGACGGCGCGGTGCTGGCGATGCTCGGTGTCGACGGGCAGGTGATCGACGCGACCCAGCGCATCTGGGCCCAGGCCGAGTATGTGCGCGCCCTGGCCTTGCGGCCCGCCTGGCGCGAGACGCTGGCGCGGCAGCTGCAGGTGCTGGAGACGCGCTTTCTCACCGCCGAGGGTTGGCATGAGTGCCGCGATGGCGCAGGGCGGGTCAGCCGACACGACATGCCTTCGACGACGCCTTATCACCTGGCGACCTGCCTGGCGGGGTTGCAGGAGTAGCGGCAAGCGGCGAGCGGGTTTGGCAGGGCGTGAAAGAGATGCAAGCCTTTGGACGCCGTTGGCCTGCTACTCCGAGGTACCGGGCTTTGCGGCTCCTGCGGAGCCGATCGCGGCACTGGGGCCGCTCTCATAGAACATAAAATATATTTTTGATTTTAAAAGAAATAATTTCAGAATTTTGTGGGACATGCGGGCTCAATCGCGGCACAGAGGCCCCCACAGGTCTCGGCAACCTGTCAGTTCAGTGTCGGCTGCGCAAGCAGCTTGTGGGA
>Ga0157363_1007542_pt1 | contig 10299 bp, 2 predicted proteins | sample AttsexASBM1_FD_111477 | JGI IMG/M metagenome (GOLD analysis project Ga0157363, IMG submission 111477) | Fungus gardens microbial communities from leaf cutter ant in Ribeirão Preto, State of São Paulo, Brazil - Atta sexdens ASBM1 | ecosystem: Host-associated > Fungi > Mycelium > Unclassified ...
TCTTATGATAATCGAATTTCGAATAAGTGTTCGGAATAAAGACCCAACAATTATAAATATCCAGATTTTAATTTATCTGGCATCTTCCCCTTTATCTCTATTGCGAAATTAATTTTTTATCAACGTGCTTATTTTTTAGAAAATTCTTAATAGTTCACTTTGAAGGAAATAATTTTACTGTCCATTCACATGTGCAAGTGTACAAATGCAAGGTGAATTTATTGAACTACGTCGATAATAATGAATTTACAATAGTGAGAGATTTATTGTTAAGAAGAATCAACGTAATGAGCATTACGCGTAGAAGTTTAAATTAGACGTGAAGAGAGTTCCAGATTGTCCCATGTGGAAATTGGACGAATTATCTTGCCCACGAGCCCTCTAATTGAATTTCCGCGAATTTGATTCTCATTATCTTTAATTAAGCTTTTTTTTGCACGCTAGCTCTGCGTTGTTTATGCCTAACGATGAACGATTTCGCTTCTTTAGAAAGTGCGCCCCGTCGTTCGTTATCGATTTAGTCCGTACACAGTATATAGGCTCACGCAGGCAGAACGAGACTTCCCTCGTTTGGTAGATAGAAGAAGAACGGCGATGCGAAGCGGCAGGAGAAGAAGAAGAAGAGTAGGACGGCTCGTCAGGCGTATCGTAAAAGGTGGGTAAGCACCGGCCGGAACATTCATGCTCTAGTGAAATTAAATAGCTGGAGAGAGTACGACGCGAGGCTGTCTTGCGGCCATTTAAACCGCCCGAAGGCGAGTACGTTCGCGCGTCGACGGGTTTCTCATTCTAGCAGTATAAATCTCGCACGGGACGTCTCGCGACCACGTGCGCACTCTTCGTACAAGCGCGATTACCTGTTGCGCGAAATCGTAAAAATATGGACAGCAAATTCGAAACGTTTCGTCTACGAGGTCCATACAAATATTCTAGAATTCGAGATTACGTTTTTATATGATTTTCATGTTATTTAAATCGCCTTAAACTTTTTTTAGAACACACTTATATAATTAAGAAATGTTATTATCCTGTAATACTCGTAAAATTTTCAACCACATTTGTGGTTTTTTAATTCTTTAAAGAACATGGTGACACAATTTTAAAATCTAAAACTCTTAAACAAAACAAAACAAATAAACAAAACAAAATTTAAACGTAGCGTAGAGAATTGTCGATTAAACTTTTAAATAGACAGGTACAAGGCCTGTCTCAAAATTTATTACTAGTATTGAAAATTTATAGAGTACGTGACGTAAATTATAGATTTTCAGTAAATTTTGGAACACAGCCACTCCAGGTATAATTTTTTTTTAAATCTTGTTTTATGAAAAAAGAAAAGTGCCCTGCCCGGAGAGATTTGTGTAGAAATTTTAAAATATTTGTTATTCCTACATTCCTCTATCTTATAAGAGTATAACTAATATAAATTTAACATAATATATACTGTAGCAAAAATATAATTATTAAATTAAATTTTTTAAGGGCGTTCTAAATACTCCACCTACTAAATAATCTACCTACTTTAAAGGTTAAAACGAGTCCTTGATCCGATTCGATAGGAATTATTTGCAATGAATCAAAGTGCGCGAAGGCGGCTGGTGATAGCGAGATATCATGGCGAAAAATTGAATGATTATGTAATCGAATGTCTGGCGCACGAGTTAGGCAATTCCATTTTTTTTGACAAGACGAGTTATTTACTACTCCGGGTGAACGATGGCTCATTGATTGATGCCAGAATCAGATTGTATTCACATCAGATATTTAGTTATACATAGCTGCTGAGAAAATAAACTCCGCGATTGTGAAGATTAAAGTCTCAACTTACTGCGAGAATTAATTAACTCTTTTATATACGTACTTATTTTATATACTTCATTTTTACAATTAAATTTTATTATATTCTCTTTGAGCAAGTTTCGTTATTTACTTCTTTATTAAAATAATTTCAAATAATGATACATAAATATCTCAATTAATTTGTTTTATTTCACTAAAAAGATTTGAACAGTACAGATTAAATGTTACTTTAATGAACTTTAATGAACGTTATAGTTATAATTACATTATAGTTTATTAAAACGTTGAAATTATATTCATTCACGATTTAACTGATTCATGAGTTCAAGTTATCAAGCTACTACAGGAAAGCCAGAAAGTTAGCCGAGGCTTTCCTGTATCATTTGATAAAGCGAGTTTGGTCCTTGCACGTTGACCTTCTATTTCAATGTCAAATGTCGGTTATGATCAATGAAATGTAAATGGAATGTTCACACACTCGCATATATAATAGATACGATTATTAGAATTAAGATTGATTAAATGCTCTCTTCTGAAAATGAACAAAAGTAAAACAAAGTTAATTGGGAACAAATTATATTTGTTTCCGATAAAAATCTTTCGTCGACCAAGTTGGACTTTGAAAGTCGATTGTCGACATTTTGATTTTAAATTCTAGTAAATAAAGGACCTTACAAATTATATGGAAAATTGAGTCACCGTGAAATGAGTTCGTTTTTACATAGCTTATAATGTAATAGACGCAAAGCTTAATAATGAATAATTTTTTAGCCTGATATAAAAAATCAAAAGTACTCTGTGAACACAAGTATTTTGATATACTATAGTTCGAAAATTATCTATTATTAAGCCTTGTGTCTATTATATCCTTTATTTATCATATTATATAATAAAACTACGTATATATTAAACTACGACTACAAAAGCGAACTCATTACACCGGAACTCAATCTTCCATATAATTAGTACAAGGTCCTTTAAATCTGAAGAAAATAAATTCGAATTTTATAATAATAAAAACTTGTTATTAAACTTGTTGTTACTTAAAATTATTTTACAAGTAGGTATGCAAGAATTTTTTTTTCGGATTGTTGTATAGTCTGAAACAATATAGAAATCTGTTCAAATTTTGAAATACAAAAGTATTCAGATTGCTAATAAAAGGTATGAAATTCTATATGGCAGAGGATAAAAGAGATTTATGAAATTTTTGACAATAGAAAATTTCTACTTTTTCTTGCTAGTATGTGGTAGGTAGTTTTGAAAGCGACATTTATACTTATTCACTCGAGGTTAACTGCTACGCCAATGTCATTGCTGGTATAGTATACCAGTTCGACTCTTGGAACTTTTCTACAAACAGGTACAAGGTATCGTAGGAATCCCGTTGAACAGCAAAAGTAATGTGTTACGATCAATTCGAGACATCCGACTTCGATGTATTCAGTGAAGTTTTACGATCTGCCGACAGATTTCTGCAACAGTTCCGTTCTATTCCGCAGGAATTTTCGAATCGATCAATTGCTGCTGATACATAATGAACGTATGTAAATAATATTTTATTTGATTCAATATCCAACTGTGGTCATTTGATTATCTTCGAGCATTATCTTATCTACTATTATATGTATATGTATATAGATATAGTCGCAACATTCTGAATTTAGGCGTAACTTCCTGTTGTGTCAAATTTAATTTATCTCTATGCTTTATATATGTCTTCTGTTCTACATTACTTTCTCGCAATTAATGTATTACGTTGAACAAAACAAACAAATATAAACGTCAGAATTCACATGTGACCAATTTTAAAATTGAAAACAATCAATTTCGATAACAAATCTTCGTAATAAGTAAAGAAATTCAGTAAATTAAAAATAACATAATGGTTATAATTTTGCACTCAACAATTTAACTGTTATGTAACATATGTTACATTATTGAGTGTGAAATTATAACACTGTTACTTTTAATTGGTTTACTAGGAATATGTTAAAATATTAAAAATTGATTAAAAAACTAAATTATATCAAATCATATCGAATTGCTATCGTAAGTTTCTCTTAAATAAGTTACACAGAAAAGGATCTTTCATTATTTATATAAAAAATTCAGTCCTGGTGAAATGAGTTAGTTTTCACTATTTCATGTAAATGTTTATAATATAATGAAGAGATAATATAAGAAAAGATGTAGACACAAAGCTCAATAATTTTAAGCTAAATTATTATTATATTATATTAATTTTAAGCTGGTATAAAATTTGTGTTCATAAAGCATCTTTGATGTATTATTAATTCAAAGAGTATCTATTATTGAGCCTTGTGTCCATGATATTTTTTGTTCACTACATTATATATAAGCATTATGAAAACTAATATTTCACCGGAATCCAATTTTCTATTTAATTAGTGCGGTCAAAAATAACGGAATGAAAAGGATATATACATTCATATATACGTTCGTGTTCGACTTACTACTTTTCAGGAAAGTTTATGCACCTCGCGGTAATTACCAACATCTTGATCATAGTCTGCGATCGTGCATACGATGCACTTGCGAAGCGTCGTTCATCATATGCACGTAGTACCCTTATACGCACGCCACATCCGGTCGCGGGGAGTCGCAACCAACTGTAGTCCCGTAACTACGCATCGTGTCGCGTACGCATTGTGTAGTAAAAGCGTAGTACACGTAAACGAGGCGAAACTCCACGGAGGTTTCGTGCACCAAGGACATTTTATCTCCTACATGGTACATCTACTCCCACTGATCCCCTCACCGTCTGTTCTACCTTCGTTCTCGCTTCTCTCACAGTCGATCACTTTCAAATTGTTCGCCGGAAGCGACCCTCGCTTTTCCACGTACTCACATACGCCTAAAGAATCTCTAAAATCAGTTAATAACGTAAAAATAGGAGTTTAAGAATTTTAATAAGACTTTAATTTAGGCTCGATACGTGTAAAAAATGACGTATAAGTTGTTCTTCCATTCAGATTCATTAAATATTTTGAATTCTATCGTTCTTGATAATAATATTAATGTATATTTATAATCAATTACAAAAAAAAATGATCAAATTTATGACATCATAAATATTAACTTTATTTGATGCAAGTTTTAATTTAATTTAATTTAATTTAAATTTCATTATACCAAAATTACGGGATATATGTTAAGAACTAAATCATGAAAAAAGCGTAAAACTCAATTTACTTAAAAAAAAAAATAAACTTCAAATTTATTAAAAGTAGATACATATAAATAAACATTATATTTTTTTATCTTTGTTACTCTCTCTCCTTTTTTCACTTTTCCTCCATCTTTATTATTTATAAAATCTGACAAGAATGTCTAAACAATCCGCTTCGAAACTTCTCTATGTTAGTGATTCGAAGAGAAAGGAATTTCACTTATTAGGCGAATTTTTCTTTCGAAAGAAAATAAAAGCCAAAGTACAATAAATTTGAGTGTCAAATGAATACATTTCTTGAGTTCAGTTTTTAACACCAATAATTCATTGTTTTAAAGTTAAATTAACAATATATTGAATGTAGAAACAGTGGCGATGTATACACTGAAAAAAGTTTTGTTATATTAAATCGGACTTTTGATAGATTCAACTAAAAAAGGTATAAATCAGACATTTATAGTTAAATCTATCAGATATTCTAGTAGAGATAAAAACAGAAATCCAATCACAATAATCAAAATTTTTATTCATATGATCATAATTTCTTTTGCTTGTACTTCTTGTTACAACTGGAATATTTTTCTCAGTAAAGAAACGATTAAAAATGATTTAAATTAGATATAGTTTAACATTACAAATTTAACAATGTATACCTATTTCACTTTAAATACTACAAAAAGTGTATATCAATTTAGCTATAAAAACAGATCTAATAAGTCACACTGTCGCCCTAATCTAAAAAATATACTTAGATATCGTCACATCATGTGATTTCCTCGATTTTAGGAAAAACACTTTATTATAAGCTTTCTATAAAGATTTTTAGATAGATTTTGTCCTTGATAATTCGGGTTCTCATAATAGAACGACAACAACGAGAAGCAAGTTCGCCGAGAGCCGAGCTCAGAGAGAGGCTCGTCGGCGAAGAGCAAAACGTGGAGGAGCTCCGATGTCTCGGATGAACGAACGAAAGCGAATGGGACCGAAGTCGGCCGAACTGCTTCGTTCGTTCAGTGTTGGGTCGTGTACAAACGGGGCCCAAGGCCGATAGAACCGAGCGAGTGTTCAAAAATACAATATTTAACTTTCTCACGAAGAAAACGCGTAACTTTGTGAATATTTCTATGCCGGAGCTAATGTTGCCCGATTTGCGCGAATTAATTAAAAATCGATTGTGAAAATTTTAACATGTCTAGACTTTCAAGAGATATAAACAATTCCACAATCTCCTAAAATAGCTGTACGTGAAACACTTGATATTAGTATTTTTTAAAAGCTTGAAAAACAGTTAAGATGTTTTTAAAAAGAGGAACTGTTAAGAAAAATTTCTTTGCTTGTTCGATTTGTTATGAAAAAGTATCAAAAGTATTACAGCTGTGTAATTAAAAACTCTATAAAAATACATGAGTGATTCTATAATTTGGATTACCGAGTACTATTGATTTGCCACCGTTAGCAACAGGTTGCTGTATTCTAAGAACACGTGGAGCATTCTGGCAAACCTGTCTTTTTACGACACTTTTTCTCCTTCAACTAAAAAATTTTTATTGTTTCTATTACTTCAGATTTGCTCTGCTATATTTTCACTTTCACATATCCTTTTTTTCTTTCGTATTTTCCTCTCTAAGTTTCATACAGTTTTTATTGTATAACTTTAATATAATACTATTTTATTTTATTCGATTATATTTTCATAATATTTTATTTTATTCGAAACCAAACAATTAACATACAAAACAAATATTAAAATAAACTATTATTGTATACTGTTATTATTACAATCTCTAATAAAACAATACATGTAATGTATTTATGAATGAAATGGAAAGTTCCTAGTAGACCATTATTACGTATATTTGAACGCCACGTATAAACGGATACAATTTCGGCATATATAGTCGAAGCTTAGGTGTCGAACATGAGAGGCTACTTTACACGATGCAGACCTCCAACCCTCCCCGCTATACCGCTCTTTCTCGACTAAACCGGCGCCACCGGCCACGGCCGTCGGCCGCACCGTCGCGGCGGCGATCTAAATGTGGTGGGGAATGGTTACCAGTTACGTTCCATGTGACACGCTGGCGCCGCGCTGGTGGGGGGGGCTGCCAATACGGGTCACGTGATCAATGGCGCCGCGTGAGTGGGGAGAAATCGTCGGCTACGGCCCTACAGGGTAGCTGTGCAACTAGACTCGCCGGCATTCTGACCTGATAAGTCACCAGTGTCGGATCGTGAGAAAGTGGAGAGGGATTCTCGCGCTCCTTGTATCTCGCAGGACATTTAAATCGTACGCGGACCGGCGACTTGGGCTCGGCGGCACTTCCAAAAAGGGAAACCGTTTGTTCCTCGTGCGTCGATCTGTAAAAAGAACAAAACAAAAAACAAGAACATCACCGTTTCTCTCCTGCGCCGATCGAAGCGCCTTGCCCACCTCTCTCTCTCTCTCTCTCTCTCCCCCCTTCTTTTCTCATGATTCCCTCGGGAAACGAAACGTACTAGTCGCCCCGCGAACTTCGACAAACGCGAATCGCGCGACAAAATTACTTTTAAGTGGCACTGATCGGAAAAAAAAACACGTACTACGCTTATTTATTAAGGAGCCTTCGAGCGCGCGTGCGTCTTCGCAAACGTATTATTTATTACGCTTTTTGTGCTTTGATTCGCGGAATAACACGTGTGGAAAGCAAATATCGAAGAGGAGAAAAGAAGAATATCCACGATTCTTCAACGATCAAGAAAGAAAGAGAAAGAGAAAGTATCTCTCCGGAAAGGTGAAGAAAATGTCTAAATACGTGAGAAACGAACGTGAATAATCGAACGAACGAACGAACACGCCTCTTTCTCTCTTTCGCTCGCTCGCTCACATAATCGTCATAGTTGCGACTTTGGCCCGTGCACACAAACACGCTCGCGCATACAATCCACGCGTGTTGTGCGCAGTCGTCATCGACGTTTCGCGACTCGTCGCGAGGTGAGTGATCAGCCCGTCTCTGCCTCGTTTCGCTGTGAAAAAGGTGTTGAGTGTCCCCCTTCTGTCTCTCTTTCTCTCACTCTCTCTCTCTCTCTCTCTTTTCCTCTCTCGTTCTCTCATCCGGGAATCCGTCAGTCTCTGAGATTCTTGGAGGGAGCACGTGGACGGAACACATCCGATACGTGTCCCGAGGAAACTCTACAGCAGTATAGTGGGAAGAAGTCGGAGAGAGAAGCAGAGAGAAGCTATACAATAGTTGGTGCGATCTCTCTCGCCCGTCATGGATCTTCTGTGTTGCGAGACTACAGAGACCGAGTGCCGGGCGTATGCTGATCCTGCTCTCCTGGGCGACGACCGGGTCTTGCAGAATCTCCTACAGACCGAGGAACGCTACGCGCCGAGCCGGTCATACTTCGAATGTGTGCAGAGGGACATCTCACCGCTCATGCGCAAGATAGTCGCCGAGTGGATGTTGGAGGTAAGCGAACAAGAATCCCTCTCTCTCTCTTTCTCGTCCTCACGTCGCGCGAGTGCCCGTCGAGATCGACCGTCTCGCCGGTTCCGCGGAACATGGACAGCCGGCTCGAGGAAACGGCCCGGTATTCCGGTTCTACACTGAGAAAAAAATTAGTCAATTTTAATAAATATTTAGTTCAATACTGCCAACTAAATATTTACTTACAGTAAATATTTGTTTAGCAAAAAAAATGATTGTTAAATCAAATTAACATTTCTTGTAAATAAATATATCTTTGTATTTAATAAATATTTAGTTGGCAAGTATATATTCAACTAAATTTTTATTAAAATTGACAATATTTTTTTTCAGTGTATAAAGCCCGAGATCGAAAAGCACAGAAACGAGGAATAGATTTCTCACTTCTCGATTATGCTCGATTAGATTTATGATCGATTAGGTTTATTAATTAATTGTAGTAGTGTTGTCGTTATATTGTCAGTTTAAGATATGTTTAACTCTTGCTTTATCAATATATATTTAATCTTCATGTAAAAAATAGTTTATTTACTGTTATTATTACAATAATGTTTATCATATGAAGCAAACGAACATGATTATGAATTTATTTTGACGCATGTAATATTTCACTATTGATAATTTGTGATTCTGATATTATGCGTAAAGTACTTACAAATAGATTTTTATAAAAGTAAGAACAATTTCTTGATAAAAATATCATTGTATATTTGTATGATAATCTTAAAATTACTGATATCTTTACCTACTTGTCATCATCATACTTTACCTTACTTGATATCATATCTGAATGCGTGAAATGTCAACTCCGTGATTAGTGAATCGTTAATTTAAAATTATTAAGTGTATTATATTCTCGACATTTTTATATTAAGATTTTTGACTCAAAATTTATCTCAGGAACACGTTCTTTTAAAAAAGCTGTAAAACGATATTGAATTATTGTTAAGAATTACAGAATCGGAATACTGAGGATCGATTATGTATAATCTTTAAACGAGATTTAAATCTAAAACCTAATTTATAATGTTTTCTTTCTTGCTTTTTACTTCATAGTTTTTTCTTTCTTTGCGATCGTTTTATCGACAATCGCATTTCTTTTCACCTGTTTCTTATTTCGAGCGACAGAAAACGAAAAAAACTGAATAAGAGACAGAAAGGCAAGAAGTGAGAAGTGGTAAAAGGCAAGAAGTAAGAAGTGGTAAAAAGCAAGAAACGGGAAACAAAGAGCACATTGCAGATGAGGCTTGAGACAATTGAAAAACACAGGTAACAAGAACGAAGAACAACAGATTTCAATTTTCAGAATACAATACCTAGATAGAATACCTAGGTATAATACAGAAAGATACCATATGTTCCACTTTCGGATAAGCTATATGATAATTTATCTAATGAACAAAAGAAAAAGTAAACGAGATAAAGGACGAGAGAGAGCAAGCAGCTGAAATTTATCGAAAGATGGACAATTCGGCCTATAACTTTATTTGTTACTTATAAGTGAACTTGTAAGTGAGCTTAATTGTGAGCTTAAAATAAATCCTTAAAATACAGCAACCTGTTGCTATATATGATGGCAAATTAATAATATTCAGTAATTCAAACAGATAGAATCATCATATTTTTTTAGAACTTTTAATTACGACTGTGTTTCAAAATTTACACTGTTAGTACTGAAAATCTCTAGTTCACATAACTTTGTGAGTGCAAACTCTCTCTCTCTCTCTCTCTCTATATATATATATATATATATATATGTGTGTGTATATATATATATTTTTTTTTCAGCAGTGAATTTTGAAAGTTTTGACATTCTATTGTAAAAAATTGAGAGGATAA
>Ga0157363_1007543_pt1 | contig 10298 bp, 5 predicted proteins | sample AttsexASBM1_FD_111477 | JGI IMG/M metagenome (GOLD analysis project Ga0157363, IMG submission 111477) | Fungus gardens microbial communities from leaf cutter ant in Ribeirão Preto, State of São Paulo, Brazil - Atta sexdens ASBM1 | ecosystem: Host-associated > Fungi > Mycelium > Unclassified ...
ACAAACCCACACACACACACACACACACACACACACACACACACACACACACACACACACACACACACACACACACACACACACACACACACACACACACACACACACTCATAAAAATTAAAAAAATTTTTTTTCTTCACAACATTGAAATACTCTTAAAACCGTATAATTTTTGTTAAAAATTTTTTTTTCCATCTTTTATATTTCTGACGATATTCGATTCGAAATACTGTTTTTGTTTAAAGGAGTGTTTCATCCCTTAAACATAAGTTAGAGATAAGTATAAGTATAAATACATAAGTAATAATACATAAGTAAACACATAAGTATAAGAAAATCTGTCTCTTAGATTTCTGTGTTTAACAACATACACGGAGAATCAAATCGGTGCCGGACAGTTGGATATTCCTTGTTAGTGACAGATTAAGGCTCGCAGACGCCTCTTTGACTAAGTGCACACAAATCTTACAATAACTCAAAACGAGATTATAATAGTTTAAAAAATTATGCTTTTAATGATTACAATAAAGTAATAGATCAATGGTGTACACGCGATGAATACTAATATTCAAATAAATAAATAGAACATATGAATAATAATATGGCTCAATAAAAACAAATTAATAATAATAAAGTAGAAAAGCTACAAGTCAAAGAATAACTTTTAATATTCAATAATAAACAGTACAAACATATGTCTCGACATCAATCGAGTCAATGCAAAAATAAAAATAGAATTTGAAGTTGTGACATTTAATTTAGCGGTTATGAGTAAAATATTACATTAAATAGCCTGTGAAGTTATTAGAAAATTTATATTAATAATTTACTGTCTTTTAATCAATATATAATCCATGTGTCTTATGTATCCCTGCTGCCAAAGGTGGTACATCGTTAAGTTAATATTATTCTTTTGCGAAAATTATTTATAATAAATCTTATAAAGTTATTTATAAATCTTGTCCAATGGAAATTATTTATACCATGAGTTCCTATTATTTATACTATGAGTTCTGTTAACAAAACATGTTTTACGAATATCTTAACTTAATCGTAACTTAATCGTAATTGAATTTAAGCAACATATAAAGAACATAAAATATAATATAATACTTGAATTACAATAATATATAAAAGAATTACAGTAATATATAACCATGTATAAATTAGTCGCAATTAAAGTACAATATATAAAAGACAAAATATATAAACAATATATATAAACATAATATATATAGACAATATATATATAGACATAAAAAACACAAGTAAAGTACAAAAATATACAAAAATATAAAAATTATAAATATATATGTGTATATACAAGGTGCGTCACCAAAATCCGGACAAATCTTTAAAGAACAATTTCTCTAAAGAAAATATTTTTAATGAAAAATTAAATATTACAAAAAATCCTTTTACATGGCACTTTTAGGGGATTCCTAGAGCACAATTATTCGATATATCCTCCATTAGCTTGAATGACAATTATCTCTATTCTTGGTCTGAAGCGTTCGCACGCACGCTGTCCATGTCAATGAATGCTGCCTCAATAGCGGTCCTTAATGATGTCACATTGGAATATCGAGACTTGTTTGTGACTTTTCAATTACGCTCCATATGTAGTCCAAGGAATTTAAATCTGGGCTGTTAGGAGATCAGAATGGGAGCCAAGGCGAGCAACTCGGCAGCCTCAGAGAGGCATCTGTCGTATCTTTAATGTATACGATTTGTATCGAAAGTCTTCCTTGGCAATTCGACGCATTGTTGGCTCGCTTATACCAACAATCAATGTTAATTTTCGCAACGATTGCCCTGAGTCTGAAATTAACGCTTGAGCCCTTTCAACCACTGCAGGGATCCTCGCGGTGCGTTCTTTCGAGTGACTCTTCCTCATTGACTGGAACTTTCGTTGGATTATTCTAAAGTCGTATATTTTGTCACAACGTCATAAATGATTGATCTCGGATATCCAAAGAACCAAATTATTTTCGTTGCTGAGCGCTCAACGCAAAGGCCTTCGATGATCGCAGCTCTTCAATTATACTTCGCATTTGGTTTCAACATCGCGGCCATTTTGAGAATACGATTATTTACTACAAATATCTGGCTTTCTCGGACACCAACAATAACCTCTGGCGGCATAATATAGTGGAAAATTTAAATTGAAATTTGTCCGGATTTTGGTGACCCTGTATATGTACTCTATATATATATACACCTTATAACTGTGAATCAAAATTAAAACTTTGTTTGAATTCAATAGTTGTTGTGATATAACGCTGATGTTACCTTATGGAAGTCTCGCTCGTCAACACGGCGTGTAATAACGACGACTCTCTTTGTTATAATAATTTAAATTTTATTCTTGAGTCGGAATTAAGATTTGTTTGAAGTGAGCGGTAGGCGATGCGTAATCCGAGAATTGATGCATTCTGTTAGATGTGTGTGCACATGTAATTCGCACTTAGTACGTCTGAATAATTTCTCGTAGCCGTTAGAAAAAATTCATATTGCGAGTAGCAACGAAACCGGTAAATCTCGCTAGAAACTCTCGCGGTACGCGTATCGATAACATTACGGGACACAGTACAGCGTTGATACGCGACGACACTTCGGTTTGGTTCGCACTTAATATTCGGGATAAGATTCGTTAAGCACGAATCTCGGTCAATGATCCGTATTGATCGGAATCGGGAAGCAAACTGAACTTTCGCATGCGGAACGTGTGCGCGATAATCAACTTTTCGAGTGTCGTGCAAACGAATAGCGTGCTATTCCTGACATAGATAGCACGATTAGAACAGGAGCGAGATATGCTCATGTTTTGAATGAAATGTCGGCCGTATGCGTGATTGAACAGGAACGACTCGTCTATGAGCTGTTTGCTTACCATCCCCGAGAATAAATTTGAAATAATGTTGATTCCGGAACAATAGTGTCAAATAATAAAATAAAAACAGTCAAATTTTTTAGCAGTTAATGAAATGAAATACAAAAAGTAGGCGAAGATGTGATAGAATTTTAAGACATAAAATGTATTTTACCTATACTTAGAGACGTTATGATTTAAAATGATTGTGAAGAGAGAAGAAGGCTATATGTAAAATAAGATGGTGGGGAGTAAAGTTGGAAAAGGGATAAAAAAAGATTAAGAAAGTAACAAAGGATTGGGAAAGGAATTAAGAAAGGGAAAATGATTATAAGATTTAATAATAAGATTTTGATAAAGATTCTGTTTCCACCTGTTTATTTAAACCTTGTTTTTACCTTTTTATTCCATTTCTGAAATTAATCTTTTATTATAAGAAGGTTTATTTTTATTATTATTGTCTAATATTTTAATATATTTCCAATTAAAATTGTGATTATGATTAATGCGATGATGACAGATAGAGAACCTGTTTCTTTATTGATCAGATACGTGTAATCTGGTTTTTAATTTTCTTTTTGTTTGGTCAACTAGTTTCGCAATTCTCGCATAAAATTTTATAAACTACGTTTTAATTTGATAATAATTCAAGTTGGTATTGAAAGAAAGCAACTAGAGCATGCTCTTGTAAGTTGACTCTTGTAAACCCTATAGCCTGCTCGTGCGCCGCGCCGGACCATCTCTCCCCCGTCCCCCCTCCCTCTCTTTCTCCCTCCCTCCCTTTCTCTCTCTCTCTCTCTCTCTCTCTCTCTCTCTCTCTCGGCAGCGACGTACAATATAATGCAAAATATTCAATCGGCGACTATTAGCTATTCTTAACATGAGAATTCGTAACATTTTCTGGTGACAACAGTGGGATAGTCAAGAGAACCCCTACATCCTAACACAGTAATTTATAAACGTGAAAATATTTAAATTTGTTACAATTCATGATGTAACAATTTTTTTTAATTTCTAAGTTTCTCTCATTATATTTAAATATTACAACGACAAAAATAAATAAATTTCATTTTTTTTACTTAAAATCATCACCGATTAGTGCCGATTATAGTTAAAGGGTAATGATTGCTTATTGGATCTTTCTTTTTCAGTTTATATTTTGTTTAACTACTTAAATATGAATACTAAATATTAAATAATCATAGTTTTTTGTGAATAAATATTTTTGAAAACCCAAAATTTTGAATAAATAAATGATTACATTTTTTTAAACGTGAAAATTTGAATAAATACAATTTGTAGCTCAATTACAAATTTTTGCATTTATTCTATTTTTGTATTCAACGGCCATTCTGGGAAGATATTTATGTGCATAAATTTGCATATAAGTTTAATCTCGAAAGTAAACATGATCTCACTTTTTTTCATTCGATACAAATGCAGCTATTGATTTACTATCGTATTTACTATCCATACCATTTCATATATATATATATATAGTTTTAATATTTTATCCAAATTATGCAGATATTTGTAATTTTAGATGAGCTCTGGTGAGGCATCCTAAATTTTCGGCACATTACTAAAGAACTATCTTAAATACCATTAATCAATATTTTTATGATCAACCTTTTTATTACATCTTATATGTCGTAAAAGAAACTTTTTGGAAGGTCCCCGTTTTTCTACAAATTGATTGTCTACAGCACCATTCATTTATGTATATCTTATTTGCCTTATAGATTGATTGCCTACATTATAAAAAATAAAATGTTAATTTTAATTGAAAGTATAGTGGAACTTAAAATTAACATTTTATTTTTTATAGGGTACAACTTAATTGTCTGTATGTATTTGACTACAAACTTTTGAATATAAATAAAAATTTCAGAAATGAAGTCACATTCACCTATATTATGGTCTATAGCTTAAAAACGCAAATTTTGTTTTAAAATACAAATTTTATGGTTTAAATTACAATACAAAGTCTCTGTTTTAAAACAAATTCTCTGCTTTAAAACAAAAAATTATTTTCTTACGTATTGTAATCTTAATTTCATATATATTTGTGCGCAAAAGTGCTTGTAGGCAATAACATATTATACATATAATATAAGCTTGTAGGCAATAACATATAATATAAGTTGTAAATATATAAGATAAAGCATTGCGCATAATGGCGATAGCATATTGGAAACGATTAATCGTGCCTAAATGCACTTTCCTGCGTATTGTAGCGCTAACATATTGGAACAGTCATGTGTCCAAATTCATTTTCCTACTGCGTAACACGGGAATGCTGTACCTTATATATTTACACTACAAATAATAATACATGTAGGTGATCAATCTGTAGGCAAATCAGATGAATGCAAACGATGATGTAGATCAGAGCTTTCCAAATCGGACACCGCTGGTCCTTAATTCTCTTGCCTCTCGTGCTTGTTCCTTATCATGGATCCAACGCTTCTCCTCTATTCGTGACTATGTACCGACGCGGTGACGCAGCGTATCGGGTACATTCGAGCAAACACTATGGACGCAAACACTGTTCTTGGAGCCAATAGCGTGATAGCGTTAGCAAGCTCCATGAACGATCCTAGCGTAGCGTTGGTAGCATTAACCAGAGAGATATATTCATCGAAGTTAAGTTAATATAGTGAATTCTATTTTCAATCACCAATCAAACTTTTCCCTAATTAAAATTTTTAAGGTAGGTTTTGTAAAGTAAATGTAACGTATTTGTAAATGTAAAGTATTTATAACGTAAATTTTTTATTTTCTCGTAGTGAATAACAGAACGCAATCTCAATTGCAATCTCTATGATAGTTTGCTATTATAGATTGCAATTGAAATTGCATTCTGTTATTCACTACGAGAAAATAAATTAGGCTGAAGTGAACAATGTAGAAACTAGATCAAAAAATTAATAGTTACACTAAGTAAATTAATCAGATAAAAGGGAGAACCCTTAAATATTGTCGATTTCAGAAGAAGAAAGATATCTAATAAGGATCTTAAGCATCTGCCGCGCTATACCGCAATAGTAACTTTTTTCCGTACACGGGAATTAAAAATTGTCAGTAACAAGCTACATCTGACTTTCACATTTATAATGAAATCAAATACACAAGTTGCACTTCGCAGAAACTTCGAAAAGTTAAAGATAATACATAAGTAAGAATTACGTTCACTCCAGCCTAGTGATAAACCATCAGCAGAGATTAAAATTAAGATTGCATTCACTATGATAAAATTTGAAATTCACATGTTTTCACATGTTGTATGTACGTGTGCTCTACGAAATTCTAAAGAGAGAAAAGTTTGGTCACTCAAGAACAGAATCTCCTTAAACATTAATCTAACTCAGATGAATGTTAAACGCTATCAATGTTACGCTAGGGTCGTTCATGGATCTATAAACACTAACGCTATCTCGAAAGGAATAGCATTGATAGCACGCAGTTGTGACGTAACACTACCATTAATGATGTCATGATCGTATTTGTTAGCGCTATCTGTAACTCCACGAATAGTTTTATAGCGCTAAATAGCGCGAATAGCGTCTCCCCGATCGCACCCTTCGTATAGCAGTCAGATTTCATTGAAAGATAAATACGTACATCGAGAAAGAGATAAAAGCAAAAGAAATTATGACTTATTTTATTTTCGTTTATGACTTATTTTATTTTCGTTTCTCTATTAATCCTAAGAATTATATTTGCTTGCAACTCTAAATGCATGTGACGGGAAAACTGGAAGCATTGGAGAGGGGTAAAATTGAGAGGGACCTGCTTACAGTTGAAATCTTGATAGGGACATGATCACATGACCATTTGGAAGGCTCTGATGTAGATAATAAATTTGTAGGCAATCTTTTTTTATTATTAAGAAGCGCATTTTTTTTCTTTTATTTTGAAATATTTATTCTCAGTCTTTGTTGATAAGAGGACAATTCTAACTCATGTGTTTCTTACAGGTCTATCGAATGCTCGCAGTGAAATTATTTTGTGCTTACAAAAAGCGAAATATGTACATATATCGTTAAAGACCACGATATGCGAACTAGCTCATGCATATTTTTTGTGCATTTGTGCGCTTGATATCACGGTTTTACTTCTTTCGTTCTTTCCATTCGATCTTAATTTTTTATTCCTCGCATGGAGTGTCCAAGACACACCGGATTTATAAATTTGTTAAATACGTTTTATATGTATTTAGCCCAAATTATTTCACAATTTTAAAACACATTTTTGCATTTATCTTTATCTAATATGTATAAAATATTATCAATTTTTATTTAATTTTAAAACACTTAAGAGGACAATGAAAATTGAGAAATATTGTATATAAAAAATATACAGAACATAAGAGACAAATACAAAGAATTATTTTAGAATATGAAAATTTAAATAAGAAATAAATATCATATAATATTCAGTAATTAAAAATCAAATAAATATTACATGTTTCGAACTCTCGATTGAACCCTCTTCAGATATTTGAAAGAAAAATTGTATATGTGTAAGTGATGTTACAATAGTGAGACGAGAGATAGATGATATCGAAGAGATAGATGATATTATATTATAATATATATGGTAATGATGACCAGAGAGAAATGTTTCACAGAGAGACAAAAATGGCTCGCAAGCGACTGAATGACCGGTTGTTTAAAATTTCTCGATCTGATAAAAAGTCAAATTAGAAATAAAATAAATATACGATGATAAAAATCAAGCAAATATGTCACTCTGGTAGAAAATACTCACCAAAATGACCATGTACGCAAAAAAATTAGGGAAACTTTAAAACCTAAAAATTTTGTCGATATTAAGAAATTAATATCTAAAAGAAATTAATATCCAGGAATCGCAGGACATTGTTCCTTAGCGTGTTTTAAAGGGTGAAGCTTCTACTTTAAAATTGGTTAAGTGAAACTTTTCGTCCAATTAAACTGGTTTTTTTTCGTGAAAATCAAAAGTAGAGAGTGTTAGAGTCTTGAAAATGTCATGACATTGCAGCCTTCTATAGACAAAGCGACAATGAGATGAAAAACTTCACCTCATCTGTTTTGAAGCCGAGAACATTCCCTTTAAAATGGCATAAAGAAAAGTGTTCTAGCTTGCCTAGGAGCTGAGTTATCAGGTTCCAAAATAGATCCTATTTTTTTTCCAAGATTTTGGTTAAGAGGTAAGGCCACTCTAGAGTCCCAAAAAAGACCTATTTTGATGATTTTTTTTTATGGGAAAATAAAAACAGGAATGAAAAATTCTTTTGAAATAATTTACTCTATATACTTTGAAATGTACAAAAAAATTTTTTTTACATTTTTTTATTACAAAATGATGGTGACAGAACTCGGCAACGATGACCTGTTTCGGAAGGTGCCTCATGGCTGGAAATAAATCTCCTCTAATTTTTGCTCTGGAACAAAGAACAAAATTTTTTTTGAATTCATTATGTCATTAGCTAGCGAACTATGTACGAAAATTAAAAAATAATTTTTTTGTAAAAATGACACAAGTTTGAAAAAAAATTTCATTTTTTGATGAAAAATTTCGCAGAAAATTGTTCATAAATAAAAAGTTTTCAAAACGTAAAATTTGTACGTGATTTGCTGACAAATGTATTTTAGAAGTTACAGTGAAAATTTTAAGTAAATTTATCAAGATGTGGGAGTTATGTTTCTGGCCAGCTTGAAAAAAGTGATTTCGAAAAAAACGCTTTTAAAGTTTCATGTAATAATCAGAGATAGAAATTTTTCGTATCTTTTTTACTTTTAATCTGCGATGCCTACACCATACAATTGGCTTTCCTCATTGATGTTCTCCTCCTCCTGATCCTTCTTGGCCGATTTTAGAAATGATCTCTTTTGCAACATCTATCAGCGAGCGCTCCAACTACTTGATGCGCTTCGCGTCAGTCTCGAAACAGTACTTGTAGCAGATCGGTTCAATTGTCATGTCTAATTTTTCCTTTATCTCCATAAGATTCAATATACATCATTGTACGTGCAAATAGCAATATTACTTGCTGTATCAATAAGTAGATAGGCCGGTTCTAAGCTAGGTCCTCTGAGGAGGGCGCAGAGCGTGAAGGGACTCGTAAGCGCGGAAAAGGACTTTGGTCACCGGCATCGCTGTTTATGTAAACGATGATAACCAGGGCCCAATGTTTATGTAGAATTTCGGATAGGTTATATAATACGCGTAGATAGATTATTATTATTATAATACCATACGTAGATAGATTATATAATACGCGTAATGACATTCCGTTATGCATTCCGTTTGTACATCACTATCGCCCGCCGCCCTTAAAATCGGTATCAAAGGCTTGCTTATATTTACTGCATGTATCTGTCTTCCTTTTATGTGTCATCATCTTTCCCACTGCGTTGTCGATCTCGTTGTATCTTTTCGCACGCAAAAATATTTTATTATATTATTTTTTTATTTAAATAGAGCTTAATACGGACGTGACCGTTCGTCGCAGTATCGTCGAGTGCGAAGATGCTGGCGGCGCGCATAATATGATCGCGCTGCAATAATAAGAAAGGAATGAATAATGTCATACACCCAGATATATAGTTTAAATATGCATTTATTTTTATACATAACGCAATATATAGTTCTTACAATATTTATGAGTAGGAATTTTAATGTAATTTAATTTAATTAATTTTAAATCGAATTTTAAACACTTGCTTTCGATTAGCAATAAAATGTAACAGTGTAAAATGTACATTTACTTTTTACACTGTTTACAATATTATCTAACGCATAAACTATTAACTCACACTCTATATTTGATTTTTTAATATAAATTTTGTGCAAAAAATCTACAGCATCACATCGATAATACAATTTTTAGCTAAGAGTGTTACAAAATATTTCAATTTTTCATTGATGATATACATAAATTGGTATAGCTGAGAGCTACATTCTCGACGCAATGTTTGAGTTCGAACGTGAAGAGCATGGTTAACAGTTTCATATACAAACATGTACCGCGCAGTATATATACATTTGATCATATTTACATCATGCATTTTTACTATTTCTATTACAAGATCTTGGACAGTTAATGATGATGGTGCACGAACTACTCAATATCCGCGCGACTTTCGATGAAAGCCCGCCACATTGCACGAGGTAAGATTAAGTTGTTATCTTGGTTATTGCCAATTTCCACAAAAGACACAAGTCCCACGATGGTTCCAACATCCAGTTATTTGTAAGCTTTAGGAGTGTAAATCTTCTTCCCAATATACGAGGTGTATGACGGGGTTTATTACAAGAAGATGCTTTACTATATATATATGTGTGTATATATATATATATATATATATATATATATATATATATATATATAATATATATATTATATATATATATATATTATATACATACAGTAGAGCAT
>Ga0157363_1007544_pt1 | contig 10298 bp, 6 predicted proteins | sample AttsexASBM1_FD_111477 | JGI IMG/M metagenome (GOLD analysis project Ga0157363, IMG submission 111477) | Fungus gardens microbial communities from leaf cutter ant in Ribeirão Preto, State of São Paulo, Brazil - Atta sexdens ASBM1 | ecosystem: Host-associated > Fungi > Mycelium > Unclassified ...
TTCGAAAGAGTCGCTCGTCAAGTTGCCAATATCAGGTGTATAAAAACAAAGGAAAAACTCACGTAGAGCTCATCGACTACGTCATCTACATTAATTACGTGTATATTAATTGATAATAAATATTAATGTTGCTATTAACCGCGAGTGTCACCACGATCATTGAAACGAAAAAAAGAAACATAGGATCGAAAATGAAAACATCGTGTCTCATGTGTTCATATATTCGCTTGTACTAATCATGTCTCCCTAAGCTTCTTTCGCCGATCGTGTCCTCCTTGACAAGACTAATCGGGAAATCTCGATGAGAGGAGGCATCCTCGAGTAATTATAAAGATGCGCGAAGAAAGCGCTAAGTGGATCAAGGCACTGTCCTTGATCCTTTCGATTGTCAGACAATGCAAAATTAATTTATTATTTATTTACGCGCAAACGTTTTCTTCTACATATAAAAGATTTACTTTCAGGAAAGAAAATTTCAGAATAATGATATACATTACGTAAAATGATAAAATCTAGTCAAGCATGCGACAAGAAACTTTATGTAAGTGTTGCGAATTAATAGCATATCTCATCTCGTGTCAAACGTTATCGAATCGAATAATATCGTACGGCATCAACGAGGAGTGCATAAAACATTACACGCCAACGCGTGCTGGCGTTCATATTGTCAATTCTCCTCGCATAAACGCGAACTATTGTGTCATATAATTCCGCTTCTGTATTATTCGACGCGGCGATCGCTTATTATCGGTATCGGGCCAGGATCGATTCAGCGCCTCGATTCGCATCAAGAAACGTTCCATCATTACTTACTGATATAATGTATATATGTATATTATGAGTTTATCGAGCATGATACCCCTGTAATCGTATCTACGCTCCCATTGAAGAAACGGAGAAAAACTAGGAAAGACATTTCAGACTCATGTCTTCGCAACGAATGAAGGAGAAAGGAAAAAGTATAGCCGTACGTGGCTTGTGTTTTACGTGAGTATGAGTGTATGTATGTGAGTGTACTTTTATACGTTTACATGTATGTGTGTGTCAATATGAAAGTTGACCTCGACGTAGTACTAATAAATTCTTTACCCGTCGTGAGTCCAGAGAATCTAAGGACCCAGCTCTAAAGATCCGCTATTTAAGAAGATTAAACCGACGAGAAGTGCAACATTAACGAAATATTGATAGAAATTTATAATGTATAATATATATTATTATTTATATATATATATATTTATATGTAATATATGCCATAATGACTTTGTATATATATATATATATTATGTATATGTATATATAATCATATATTCATCCATTCGTCCGATATATATATTATATATACTCTGGAAGGCGACAGTAGAGAAACTACTGAAGTAAATGCATAATAATATACGCAAAGAAAGAAGACATCGATTTTGAAAATTTCCTCTTGTCGATTTCATATCACTTTTTCTTTATTTCCTTTTTACGGAGAAAAGCATTTCTTTACCGCGCTATTTCTCAATTCGTCTACTTCGTCTTTTCCTTGCGACAACATTTAGATTCGTTCAATGAATCCCAATCATCTACGCCATGTTCTTTTCTCTTTTTTGTATCCTTTACATCATAAATAACGCAACATGCAGTCAATAACCGCTTAGAAATACATCGAAGAATATCGTAAATTTAATGAGATTCAAAAATAATAGAGTTTCAGGATCTCGTTTTTGTCACGCTATAGCAATATTTAGAGATAGGGAGATAGAGAAAGAAAGAGAAAGAAATTTATAGAGAATGATAGAGAGAGTGAAAGATGAGAAAGAGAGTCTTGAGTGATGGAAAGGAAGATGAATGATGAGGAATGAAGTGAAGAATGGATATATGCCTAAGAAAAAAATATTTGCTTAAACGTGTTGCACAAACTCTGGATTGAGATATGAGAAACCCATAAATTCCGTCTGATCCAGATTCATCATGAATAGCTTATCCGTAGGTGTCAGATCTGTCTTCTCCGAGGTGAATTGCTTGTCGAAATTACTCACATCCTTGCGATGTTGCTGTGAAAATAAGAATAAATCATTTTACTCATTTTTCAGAAATATCTATAACAAAAATACTTACAATTTTTGGCTTAAAGGGTGGCTGCACCTCGCGGTTCTCTATCTTCTCCCAATCGATACGCCGGAAAAATGCGTGGCTCCGCACATCGTCTTCGCCGCGCATTCCACATCCTAGTCTCTTGCTCGGATTCTTTGTGAGGAACTGCAATAAACGAATTTTATGCATAAGAAGAAAATTTTTTAATCAGCTGAAAATATTATCGTACATTCACACATTCAAGTACTTTCGTCAGAAATTTTTATTGTCATACATCAATTTTTAGAATTACTCACAAAAATCTATATACTGAGAGAATACTTTATATGATTATCCCAAAAAAGATTATAAATTGCAGTTAAATTATAGTAATTGCCATTTTTGTAATAATAATAACTATAATAATAGTAATTTTTGAATTGCCAAATATATTATAGAACTATACATACAGTTATTATTATTAATATTATCGCAGTAATGATCATAAATATAAGATAAGAAGTAAGATATAAGATATAATTATAGTTATAATATTATAGTTATAAATACCAAAAATTTTTGTTTTCAATATAGAATTTATATAAAAATGTTAACAGAAACGTCATTTAATTATCCAATAATAAAATTTAAGAAACTGCTTTCTTGATATTTCTAAAAGAAAATGTATTCTAAGTTTTATAAAAAATCCTTGAGAATTAATATATTTAAATAAATTTAAGTCTCTCTCTCTTTCTCTCTCTCTCTCTCTCTCTCTCTCCTCCCCCCTTCTCTGTTTCTATGTATAAATGTTTAAACATACTTCAATCCAGGAAGCTGTAAAGATGATAACGAAAAAAGAAAACACGCATACCGCTTTACAAACTTCTTTGGCTTCTTTAGACAAACTCTTCGGGTAACTGACATTGTGATCCGTAATCGCAGAAAAAAGTTCATCTTCGTCCTCGCCGTCAAACGGTGGCTGACCTACTAACATCTCATAGAGTAATACACCGTAAGCCCACCAGTCCACAGATTTCCCGTAAGGTTGATATAGGATAATCTGCGCAAAGATAAAAAACTCAGATAAGACAGTACTAAAAAGTTCCAGCTTCACTTATTAAATATACCAGAATTGGCAAAAATATACAACGCATTTCTTGCGATATTAAAAATAAATTTTACCATGACGTAGTAAAAGTTTTATGCTATTATAATATTTTTCAAAAAGAAAGATTTCTGAAAAAGTTTCAAGAGCAAAAATAAGTAATATAGATATCTATATAGTTCAGTTTTAAATTGATTGTTCAAGAACAGAAAACTTTAATTTGAGACTTAGAGTTACTTAGGTACGGAATGTTGAAATTACAAAAGTTGTAAGAGAAGATTATTTTCCTGCATATTTCTGTCAAGGAAAAATTGATTTGAAATTTCGCAAGAAACGACATTACATATCCATCATCACGTTCCAATACTTTGCAACATCTTGTCTACGCAAAATTTATTTAAACATTCACCTCGGGCGCTATGTAATCAGGCGTGCCGCAGAAAGTCTTGGTAGTCTTGTCACCAGTGATGCCTTCCTTACACATGCCAAAGTCCGCGATTTTTATATGACCGTCCTGATCTAGCAAGACATTATCAAGCTTGAGGTCGCGGTAGACGATGCCACGCGAGTGCAAGTAGAACAAACCGATCGCTATTTCTGATGAGTAAAATCTGTAAATGTGGAGAGCAGGATGTGAAACGTCAAGGTCGATAATCATCGTAAATTAATCACAATCAGTCATAGTTCTAATTGTAGAATGAATTGAAGAATGAAAAACTGCAAAACATTGCGCTGTAACTTCGAAATAAAATAATCGCAACATTACAGTCGCGATTAACGAGTAAAAATTAAGATCACGATGGTGATGATGTGGCGAAGCCACACGCGATATGTCCGCCTCGACGAGACACATCTCCCGGGTACAATCGGTTTTCATTTCGTATTCGAAACGTGGTGAGAAAGTTCGACAACGTGAATCGCTCGAGAGTTCCCGTCCTCGGCGTTCCCATGTCGTCGTCGTCTCGGCGCTTTAATAGAGTTAAGGATATCGATCCGTAAGTTAAAGCGGAGCATGTTCATGAACACTAAAATACTCACACTGCCACAGGCTCTTTAAATTTGCCACACTGCTGTATTTGGTACATCAGATCGCCGCCGTTCACGTATTCCATCACGAAGTACAGGCGATCCTACAGCGGAAAGCAGAAAGCGAATCTTTGTAAGCCGCAAGCAAGTATTTCAGTTAATCTTTCATTTTGCATCGTTCATATAAGAGAGCTTGTATGCTCTTTTACTGTTCCTCATTGGGGAAATTTTAACAAGAGAAAATTTAACAAGAGCGTATTATTCCGTTTTAATAACGTTTGAATCAAACTTGGAAAAAGATGAATGGATAAGAGAGTTCCATTATTTCGTAATATATAAAATAAATTTTGAAATTTTCATAATCTTAAATTAATGGAGTCTTACAATAATTTTTTGAATTATTGTAAGTGTTTTAATATTTTTTCTAAAAGTTATATAATAAAAAGATTTTAGATGTATATAAAAGATAAAAATAAATTAATTAAGCGGTTGTACGTACAATTTATATAATATTTATCTAATTGTTCGGTTGCACTGATATTACTTTGACTTTAAGCGAAACTTAAAATTCTCTCTGTCTTGTTTTAAAGCAAAAAAGAGACAGAGAGAGAGAGAGAGAGAGAGAGTTTTAAGTCTCATTTAAAATCAAAATGTTAGTGCAATCAGGCTTAACTAATTCAATAACCGTAAAATCGTAATTATTCAATTATAAAGAGTGTATGTAATTTTCGAATGAATAAAAAAGTATTGTATATACCATCGTCTGAAAACAAGAATGCAATTGCACCAAGAAAGGCGGTTTGCTCGAGAGCGCGAGTACACGTTTCTCGACCATTGTGCATTCCACATCGTCGTCCTGTATAATGATGTCCTTCTTCAAGATTTTGATGGCGTACAGCTCATCAGTTCCCTTTCTCTCCGCCAATAAGACCTTGAATTAATTGATTTCCGTCGAGATGCAATCCCTTGCGAAGTAAAGCAGTCTCACGATTATTAAAACTTACCTTTCCAAAACTGCCTTTGCCAAGTACCATTAAGAAATTGAAGTCACTAGCTCGTATCAGATCGCTCTTGCCCATGTTGTGCGGTACATCTTTATCCTGAGCCGTGTGTGTCTTTTTCGTTACCGAAGTTTTCTGAATAAAGTTTGCACAAGGCTCGCGTATAACTTATGTTAGAACTGAGCAATCGTTATTTAAAAGATAAAAGTTATTTAAAAGATAAGAAGTAATAGTATTTTAAATAACACTTCAGATATTATTTAAAAGCATCTATTTAATCATCTATTATCTTTATTGAAAAAATATAGCCATTTTAATTAAACAAATTATTTCAAAATAATTTTTCATTAATTTAATTCTTTTTTGTATTAAGCAATTATGTATTAATTGAATTATGTATTAATTTTGTATTATGTATTAATTTTAAAAATAAATTATAAATCTCATACATTGCTCAGTAAATAAATACCCGCATTTTGGTTTTAAGTTCGGCGAGATCGACGCCTTCCTCAGGAACAGGTACATTGTAGAACTCTCCCTCTTCTTGAGTAAGGAGTTTGAACCATCCACTTGCAGGTGCTTTAATAAGCTCCGATATGCCAAAAGATAGAGATCCCATAAAATCGTTTCTGGATGTTCGATCCCAATCCCATACCTCAATCAACAGTCGTCTGTCTTTATCCTCGGATTTGAGATCGCTAATAATAAAAGTAAGATCGCTAAGCGTTTTGTTTTATAAAATAATAATAATTCTTGCAATCTCCTCTAATTCAATCAAGATTTACCCTTCCTACTTTAACAAACTTGTGATTTATGATATTATGTATTAGCGTCGTATTAACGTCGTAATGTAAATATGACGGAAACATATCTATTACTTTATGTAATGTTCAAGTCCGTGAAGCTTGGAAAGAAACATCTCGAAACGAAATTTCATAAATTAGGAAAACTTTTTAATTCTCAAAAATAAAAATCTAATTGTCCGATGCAATTAGCGAAACGACTTACAAGATGATTGTCTCGTTCCACTCTGGGTTTAAGCACGACTTGATTGTCTTTGTTTTCTTCTTCACGTTGTCCGAATCCGGGATTAACTTCAGCTTAACGTAGGGATCCGACAATCCATTCGGATCCATCGGAATGAGATTTCGTCCCTCTCGCACTGCGAATGAATAAATCAAGATCTTTTCGGAAAGAATTCAGGAAAAGGTACTTCCAGAGCATGCACTTATCCGAAAAATTATTTCATGTATAAAGTATTTTGGAAAATGAGAATATCACATTTTCCGATTGTTAAAAAAATTCTCGTAAACATTATGTATCGCAAATAAAATACACTAAAAATTATCAAATATCAATTATAAACTTTGAGTCATGTATAATTTATTAGTGTCTTCTTTTTTATTATCATACATAATATTTATGTATATTTTTAAATTTAATTTTGAATATAATGTCCTCAACCTATTCAAAATTAAACGCATAATTAAATAAAGAAAAATTTTTTTGCTTCTTATTAAACTTCATTTTTTAAACACCTTACATCCATCTTCCTAAAATTGCCCGAAAGTCATCAATATAATCTCTACTATATTTTACGTCAAACATGCCTCTGACATTTTATGACATATAATTAATAATCTACTGGCTGGAGGTGAAACGTGGCTAAGAAGAATGTGATTAAGGAGAGAAAAATCGTGTTTTGTTTTGACATGAAGAAATCTTTAATCCGTTTTATCGCAAATTTTAATTAAACCTCGAGGACATGGCGGTAATATCCTGGTAACCCACTTGGGCTCGCCGCGAATGAGTTCGAAGAAACCTAATTTTCAAAATAATCGACAGGTGATAACAGCTCCAAGGCAGCCGACACGCCGCTATTTCTCTACTATAGTTACTCGAATCATTTAGATACTGCAATGCGCGGCAGAGATGATATTGCGTGAGAACCATTTTATAAATTTATTGCAAGATATTGTGTAATCCGTAAACGATAATATCACGTTTTATGATTATTTCCAGCAAATTCTGTGTTGATAAAACTTATTATAAAAATTAATTCGGATAAAGATTTATTTGAATTTATGTTTATCATAATATTTATATTTTTCCATTTATATTCGTTAGTAAAACAATTTTACTATAATATATCTTTAATTGCATTAAAAAGCACTTCACGTTAATTTAATAAAAAAAAACTATGAATAGCAAACGTTATACGATTTTCAAAATAAATCAAATTTATAATTGCCATACATGTATACTGTTTTGCATTTAATTAATTTAATATATGTAAAATGTGTAAAGCAATTGCACAAATAATTTATCGTTATTATCCAGATTTTTAATAAAATATAATGCGAGGATATGTATCTATGTTGAGTGTGTGAATCTATATAAATATGAGCTAATAAATACATAGGTATTTGCTCTTTTTTATAAATGAAACGTTTTCAAAACCGACAAGCAAGATGCTACATAAAAAAATTGCTTACATTTTACAATTGATTGTTAATTAGTTGTCAAATTTCTGTAACCTAAATACCAGTTAAGATATTCATAAAACAAAATGATTAACGAAGATGTTAAATATAATTTTATTGCAATTCAAGTTTGCGACTTATATGAAATGAGATATCTGTTGTATAATTAAGATTCGCCAAAGTTCTCTCGTAATCATCCTCGGCCGATTTGACGAAAATCATGGAAAATTTAACGCACTCTAGTCATAACAAATTTAGAGGATGGCGATGAATATCGTTGCATTAGTGCCGGTTGCGGATAATTACACTCTTAGATTATAATGGTATTCAGAGTTATCATGTTCTTATGATAATAATTCCCACGTTCATCTGGCCCTTAGGCTTAATATATCGCGCGTGATTATAGATAACAATCAATGATAATTCCGTTGCCATTTGTTATACTGTTCTTATTTATTCGAAATCCTTGACGACTATGGCCTAGTTTCACAAATGATTAACCCGAGATTTAACTTCTTCATCTTTTTCTAATGCTAGAATTGGAAAGAGAAATAAGTTAAACCTCAATTAAGAGTTAACCAAGTTGTGAAACTGGGCCTATGACATTATATGGTTTTATTAATCGAACGTTTCGAAAAGAGAGGGGGGGGTTCTCAATTAATTTTAACAAGCGAGAATATAAAAAATTTATATAAAAAATTTAGATAATAAAGAGCTACCAATAAGGAGCTATTAATATCACGCATTTATCGCCTTCCCCTTTACATTATCTATCTTTATTTCAAATGATTGTTAGAAATGAAATTGAATTATTTCGGCGTCTCACAATCATATCTAATTAATTTGTTTACATATACATATAGTATATATTGTATATGTAGTATATATTATTTATATAGTATATGCAGTATATAATATGCAATATATATATAGTATATATTGTTTATATATAGTATAATAATATGGTTATACAGTAAATCTTCGCTAAAGAAAGAAATATATCTTCTTGATCGTAGAATGACCTCATCGTCAAAACGATTTCATAAATACATTACGAAGATTTGTTGTGCGATTCATTATGGCCAGAATTTGGACGAAACATTTTGGCGCCCAAGGCAAAAGAAAAAATGCTACCCTTAAATAAAAAAATATTTTTTTACAGTAAAATATGATAAAAAAATTAATATTAAAATTATAAAATCAAAGCGTATATAGTGAGTTATTAAAGCACGAAAAGATAAATTATACGAAAAGATAAATTTTCTGTGAATTTTTACACGAATGTATACTAACAGTTTACATGTTTTTACATGTTAAGTCTTGTAAAAATTTACAGAAAATTTATCTTTTTAGTTAAAGTAACTTTTCATATTTTAATAACTGCAAAATTTGTATTCTTAAATATTATTATATTTTATTTTTATTCAACATACCACGAGCGTTCAATGATAGGCAATTATAATCGTTAATATAATAGTAAATGAATTAATGAAGTACATAAAAATTTATATTGCCATTTTTGGGCCATCAAATTTTTTATATGAGACAAGTATAATTAAACATAGATGCGTCCATTAATTAAATTAAAAGTTTGCATTCTAATATTCACAAAATTAAACGCGCACGAGTAGAACATTATTTTTCATATAATTCACATAATAATTTACCTGCATAAAAATTGCAAAAAAATTTAATTTTTTTATATGAATAGAGTACTCAATAAACTAATAAAAAAAAGATTCTGAATATTCTACCTAATTTTTATATTTAATTAATGCCTTCATTATATCACGAATAACAAAATTTATAAATATATAATTTTCAATATATTTTAGATTTTCTTCTTTCTTGAATCATAAAAAGATTTCTTACAAGATAGAAAAAATATATTTTATATCACTGAAAGTATAATTTACATCAAAAAATCATCTATCATAAATCGTATAAGTACTCAATCTTTAGTCATCTTAAGTCCATTATTCGTAATATTATTATAATAATGGGCATGACATAATAACCCTCTTACGATTTAATAATTTAAGCACTATCTGTCTTAATCTAGGACAGCAAAGAACGAGGTTCGTTCGTTTATTAGCGATATCTGTCAAAGTGAAAATTATAATATACAAGTAATGCAAAATACATGAACATAAATATGATTATGATTTTAAAAAATATGTGTACTCGATTAACTAATAAAACAGAAAGAATTCTGCGATTTAAAAAAACGCAAAAAAGAGAGCGAGAGCGCCGTAAATTCAATGATAGAAAAGTCAAAAGTATAAAAACAAATTTTAAAATTTAATTTGAAACCTACCTTCTATGGACAGCTTGCCACCGGAACATGAGATGTGCAGATGTATACGACCACGTCTTTCGGTGTGATCGCATCCGCATAGATTCGGCACGCTCTCCTCGCATCTCTTGTGCACGTTCATGTCGCATGCTACGTTATCAGATTATCATCAATTATATCACCACCGATTATTATTAATCTTTGTTTCTCTTTAAATTTCCGCAAAAAAATCAATTCGTTTTTTCATTAATTCCCAATCGACCAAATAAAATCGCAGCTGTCGTTCGAACTGTAAGGGATTCATCTACCCTTTTTAAATATTCTTAAACCAA
>Ga0157363_1007545_pt1 | contig 10297 bp, 7 predicted proteins | sample AttsexASBM1_FD_111477 | JGI IMG/M metagenome (GOLD analysis project Ga0157363, IMG submission 111477) | Fungus gardens microbial communities from leaf cutter ant in Ribeirão Preto, State of São Paulo, Brazil - Atta sexdens ASBM1 | ecosystem: Host-associated > Fungi > Mycelium > Unclassified ...
GTGCTGGACGCCCTGAAAAGATTGAAACGGACGAATTGCAAGCACTGCTGGATATAAACTCTACGCAAACTGAAAAGGAGCTTGCAGAACAGCTTGGCGTTATGCAGCAAGCCATTTCCGTACAATTACATACGAATAAAGATTGAATTTTACAAAAAAAAGCTCAGAACTTTTTTGTACACCTAATACAATCCTCTGCATGTCACATCAAACTTCCGCGAGAAATTAAAATGAAGATAGCTGTGGTTAATGTGCAATTCCTAGGCAACGCGTGCTTCGCGTGGTCGGAGGTTGTCGCTCTACACCCTAAAAAAAATTTGGAGCGAGAGTCATCGTATTCACATTACACGACTGTAGTGAATCTTTAAGACATTGTGTTCCCAATCGCTGAATCAAATTAAAAAATTCGAAAATTTTAACAATATTCCGCATATCGCATCGAAAAGCAAAAAGAAAAAAGAGGATTTTTTCATTATGGTTCATTGATATGAAAAGGAACAATTATTGTACGTGCGGGATCCATAGAATGATAACGCAGGATAAAGAATCTGTCCCGCCTCGTGAGCTCACAAATGGACACAAGAATACTTTTGCGATCGGTATATATACCAGGTGTATAAGCTTAAATCTGCTGTTTGCTCATAGGTGGCATTAGTGAGCGTACAAAGCTACCCTGGGCACACAACACACTTTTTTTTATTCACATCTGTCAACATTAACCAGTGCACATCAGCAGCAATTTCATACAATAACATACATTTTTTCTTTCGTAATCATGTCTAGTTTTTTGTTAGAAAAAAAGCAGCATATGCGGGAAGCTTTGCTTTTCTGTTTCAATTTGAAGAAATCGGCTGCAGAATCGAATGCTTGTGGAGGCCTATGGCGACAATGCTTTATCGGAAATAACGTGAAACAGAGATTGGTTTCGCTGGTTCAATGACGACAATTTTGACTGAGTGACAAGAAGCGTGAAAATCGGCCCAGGAAAGGCTACTTTGAGGATCGTCAATTGCAGGCTCTTTTGGACGAGGACGATACCCAATCGCAAAAAATGCTTGCCGAGCAATTGGATGTTTCTCAAGCAGCCATTTCCATGGCTACATGCCATGGGGAAGGTTCAAAAGATCGGAAAATGGATGCCGCATGAACTGAACGATAAACAGATGGAGCGACGCCAAAACACATGCCAAATTCTGCTTGCCAGACAAAAAAGAAAGTCGTTCCTGCATCGAATTGAGACAGGTGATGAAAAGTGGATCTATTTTCAGAATCCTAAACACAAGAAATCTTGAGTTGATCCCAACCATCAACATCTTCTCAAGACCAAATCACTTCGAACGGAAGACGATGCTGTGCGTTTGGTGGGATCAGGAGGGTGTCATCTACTACGAGCTTAAAACCTGGTGAAACTGTTAATACTCACCGTTACTACCAACAACTGATCAAATTGCACCGTGCTCTACGTAAAAAAAGGCCGCATTATTTGAAAAGACATAACAAGCTGATTTTCCTCAACGACAACGCACCATCGCACACATCAACAATGGTCCAAAACTACTTGGAGACACTCAACTGGGAAGTGCTATCCCATCCCGCTTACTCACCAGACCTGGCACCTTCTGACTACCACCTGTTTTCGTCGATAGGCCACACGCTCGCTGAGCGGCACTTTGATTCTTACGAAGACTTCCGAAAATAGCTTGATGGTTTACCTCGAAAGATGAGGAATTTTTTTGGCGTGGTATACACAAATTGCTCGAAAGATGGAAAAAATGTATAGTTAGCGAGGACAAGTACTTTGAATAAATTTGTTTTTGCTTCCTAGGAAAAAAAATGTGTTTTTCTGACTAAAAACAGCGAATTTAAGCTTATACACCTGATATATATATATATATATATATATATATATATTTAATTTAAAATTATAAATGTTTTTTTTGTAACCTCTTTGTGACAAAAAGAATTATACTTTTTTTCAGATGCCTGCACTATTTTTGGATCTAGCGCAAAGCTGGATATCCACATAGTAAACTGGAAAATTAAATGTGCGCCATCAGATTGTCGAGCGAGGATGACAAGTGATTGAGTTTCAGCAATTACTGCAGAAAGAAGCACATTCGTGATTTACACCGACCTAGAATGCACCGTGGAAAAGACGGAGAGAGAGAGACTCGAATACAACATATAGATATCAATATCACAATGTGTTTAGCATCAATACAACATATAGATACCAATATCACAACGTGTTTAGCATCGGGTATTACGCGCATTGTTCGTACGACAACTTGCTGTCGATATATCGTTTTCGTCGCGTGGTTTACCGAGGAATTCAGAAGTTTAGCGCATAATAAACACTATCCTATCTGCTAATGTTCCCATGGCAAATTTCATGCGATACGATTGGCAAAAGTTTAACAGTGCCATGCACTGCCACGTGTGCGAAAAATCGTTCGCGCCTGACGATACACGGGTATGCGATCATTGTCACTTGATCGGACGATTTTATTTTTATAACACACTATCCTTATGTATCCAAGAGTTGTATGAATTATCAAATCCTAACCATTTCACGTAAACCTTGTCTCTTTTTATACGCAACATCTTTTCAATTAGATATATGTTAGGATTAGCGACGCAATGCAACTCGTACTCGTAAAATCCTCCAGCAACAGGTTTCCCACGGTAATCTTCCAGTATATATACGTCACAGGATTAATTTAATACTGTACTTTGATGATTCTAAATACCTCTGTGATCCAATTTGGTGTGTAACCTTTCTCAAAGATCGTTTTGAATTTGTTCACACGTATCGAGTCACCCACTTTGAATCACGGGAGTGCGACGGCCTTTACGCTATACGTGTTTAAGAATTTGTCAGCGATGGAAGTTAGATCGGTGGGCCGTATACCGATAGTTCGATGCTTTTGCGCGTTGTATTCTGACACTAGACACGCGGTAGCAAGCATCGATCCATTTGTAATTTCCATTGTGCGTAAATTGTTCCCACATATCGTTTTTCAACGTATGATTTAATCATTCAATGATTGAGCTTTTATTATGAATACGTTGAATAATGATTTATATTGTATTTTTTCAAGAGTATTTATACATTTGCGTTGTAAAATTTTTTTCCGTTTATATCCATATTCGTTTGCAAATTTTTCCGTCGTCTCAAATTATTTTTGCAATCGCTGTAGTTATCTCCACTCTTAGTTTTGAGCGGTACGGCCTATGCGTGCCTACTCAATACATCGATAACGGTGAGAATGTAGTAGTAATCTTTGTTGAATCGTGTGTAAGGACGCTCGACCACATCAACCACAGGTCATCATATCCGTAAATGATACAATTGCGTGGAAAATTTTTTCTCACTGAAGTGTGCAGTTCTTTCCATTCGAGGCTTTTTTTCTGAGACATGTTATGTTATGATTATTGCTGTATAATGCTGTAAAATATCATAAAGTTCTTACGCAAACATCATTTTGCTGATTGTTCATCAGCATTTCGATGGCAATTAAAATGACTATGTATTCCGCTTCAATTTATAATAAAGCCAGCTTCATGAAGTTCCTCGATAATAGACAATATTTCGTTATCGTGGGCGTCGTGACCTGCCTAACGCGAGGCCTCAAGTAATCGGAGACGATTTACCAGCTCATTAGGATCGTCCCAATGAACATAATCGACTTTGTCATGATGCATGGTATTACACCTTTTCCGACTCTTTTATCTGACTTGTTGTTTAGATATCTGACGCGTGATATATCCATTTCAACTTGTATCTTATCTGATGCTAAGGGTGCTATTATATTCTTATATTTGTATCCTTTGTTATCCAATATTGGATTATCCGCATTATGGTTGCGTATATGAGCATTCGTTACCAACAGTATATTTTTATACGCTAGTTTATCATCCTCTATGTAAATAGTGTCATCGGGGATTGTTTTGAAAATTAATTCGTACATAGTGTACCTTTGTACTTTATTCCATCTACGATCACAAAGTCGTGTCTGCATGAAGTATTTGTCACCGAGCATCACGTTGTTCTCCCTGAGGTATACGTGATCACATTTTCTCTGTCATCACCGAGAAACATGTTTACATATTTTTGTCCCTCAATTAATTATGCCACAAACTTGTCACGCTTGCAAAGATTGTTTAACTAACGTTTCAAGCGATTCATTTGGCGTTTCATAAATGTCTTCAACTGAGGGAATGTGCCAACATTCGTACGATAATTCACGTGATTCAGGCGACGCATTGGAATTCGACGTAACATTCGATTCTTCTGTATGTTGCTTTTTAGATGAGCCATGAATTATCCAAAAGCCATCACCATCATCTTCATTATCATCATGAACATCTTCATTATCTTCAGGTTTTCTTTTCTTCATATTTTTATCCTTTACAACGTTGACTTTCTTAATTGGTTGAAATTCATCATTAGTTCTTAAATCTGTTTTAGAGGTTCGATGATAGACTTAAAGTGTTTCTTCAATGCTATATCTTCTATTTTGTCGATTTTTATAGCATGAAACTTTTTACGAATCAAGTCACTCGTTTTCGCAATTTGTTTTGCTATCTTCTTGCGATCCTTGAGCTCTTTGCTGTTATCCACGTTGCACTCGAAAGGAAATGTTTTGTAATTGATGTATTGATAACGACTAATCACGCATTAAGATATCGTATACTCATTAAATCCTTTTCTGTATTGTCTATTCGTAAGCTGTCTTTGTCTATCACTACGAATCCATACGAATCCATACTTTTGTTGCCAACAGTAACGATACAGTTCGCAGAAATTCTCGTAAAGCGAAGAGCACAGATTCTTGCATAACGCATAACACGTAATAAGAAAATGAATCAAAGTCCTTTGTTTTCTTTCTTCTCATGAACCTCTGATTGGTTGAATTTCTTATGCATTATGTGTTATGCAAGAGTCTGTGCTCCCCGCTTAAGACATGTCAGTGTTTACATGATCATTATACACATGTTTAGTCGTATCGTCCTGTATGAATAGAATCAACAGATTTGCTTTATCGCGTTTAAGATGCTTCGGTATCTTTACGTACGTCTGACATAGACAGAAGTCAACATCCGTATATCGACTCATCGCAAAGTACTCTCTCACGTCTTGTTTGTCGCATGCCATGTCATCGAAGACAAAAATGAAATTTGGAAGCGCCTCATTCGGTGATACTACATCGTTATTATTGGAGAATGTAAAATAACTAATTTCTTCAATCGGTGCTAATAAATTTTCCTAGTATCGGTATTTTATTGCAACGGAACTTCGTCGATGACTTCGAGTACACATATACTTTCTTGAAACGTATGTTATATGAACTTTCCAGCAAACTTATCAACGCGTTTGTTTTGTTACAATTCGATGGATCACAGGTGATTTCGCATATAGAAATCGGCAGCATGTTTCCATGCTTACGTATTTCTTTTTCAGTTTGTACTTTATTGTCGACATTAATCACTTTAATCATCTGCGATTGTCGCACGAATTTCATATCTTTTCTTTTCACTGATAATATTGAAAAAACAACATCGAGAGCGGATATATTTATAGTAGCGCGCAAAACGAAACCGCTCAGTATTCAAAATCTTCTTATTGTGTTGGATAACTGTGATGTACATAGTTTAACCGAAGAATTGGAATATAACGAAAATTATTTTGCTACGAGAGTTTAAGAATTACATAGATCAACTGGGACACATTACCCGAGCATATAAAGGCTGATTCAGCAACATCCTTGATGCTTGAAACATTATAATTTGCCCTGCCATCGATGCAATGATTCAATACGATTCATAAGAAATTGTAACAAATGTCAACAACAACGAAAGGTTGCAATTTTTTAAATCATGCGATAAATGTACTTCTAATCGAATTGCATATCCTCGAATATCAATTTTGTCCAGATGCACATTTAGAAAAGCGATTGACTAGAGATGATCGAGGCATTAATCCGTTGGATGCGGCGGATCGCGAACACGATATAGCTTATTCGCGAAGCAAAGATCTCATGAAATGACACGACGAAGCTGACAAAATACTTGCTGAGGAGGCGCGGAAATGGATTACCACGAAAGATTCGACTCTTGGAGAGAGAGCTGCTGCCACAGCTATTTAGACGGAAAGCCGAAACGAAAATTGATATGGATTTCTTGAAAACGAAGAAGAAGAAAAGCTGATGAAAAAACGAATATTACTAGTAGCAAAACGCGGTGGTATCTTATCTATTCTACCGCTGTTGGGAATCTTCAGCTCGTTGGTCAGCGGCGCGGCAGAAGTCGCAAAAGTTATAAACGATAATAAAGCCGTGTAACGTCAATTGGAAGAACTGAAACGTCATAATCGGTCATGGAAGATCATGGAGTTTACCATATAAGCGTGGACGAGAAGTCACAACAGAAAAAAATATTAAAAAAAAAAAAGTTAAACAGTTGTCAAAAATGCCAAAGGATGTAACTACCATCGTACAATTGCAACAACGTATATTCCACTGACAAAATGTATATTTCATATTTTAGAGGTATTTTTATGCGTACTACTTTATCAACAAGTGTATCGAAACGAAAGTATCGTAAATTTGGATAATGCTGATGGACCAGGTACACATTGGGTGGCGTAGCAACATCATAAGGATGAAATTGTAGAATTGCATCTTACATACTTGTTTATGTCACGTATTTCGTATTTACAATCCTTCAGGAATGACAATTTCTTTGCCATCTTCGTCAAAGTAAAACTTATTATTCGTGGAAAGATCGTTGTTTACTTTGATAGTTTCAGCAATCTTCGACTTCCAAAGAAATTGGTGCGATATTAGGACATAACGCAAATCGCACGCCTTATCAACGTTATAATCAAAGTAACTGTGGACAACTGTGGCTACAGTTTCTATCAACAGTCAATTTAAAAATGCACTCTTTCAACTCAGTATTCATTCAAATATGTCACTGACATTTACGCTCATCGGTAAAAGTAGCGTTCTCGCGGTCTGCTACTTTCCGGCTGTAGATTTGAGCGATGGCGGCGATGAACTCGGTCTGACGGACTTTGAAATCAACCATACGATGTCTAATGTAAATTCATTGAATAATAAGTTTTACTTTGACGAAGATGACAAAGAAATTGTCATTCCTGAAGGATTGTAAATACGAACGTGTCATAAACAAGTATGTAAGATGCAATTCTACAATTTCATCCTAATGATGTTGCGAGAGAGAGAACGCTTCGCAAAGGGGATGAACAGTATCTATTGACTATTCATGCCAATAACAATACAATGAAGAGTGAGATCAAATGCTTATCGGGTAAATTTCACCAAATCTCATAATATTGGATCGCTGTTGGGATTTTCATCGAATTGCGTGCTGGAACAGTAGCACGAACAGCAGACGTATCGATAAATATCATCAATGTAAATATCATTTATATTGAATGCAACGTGACCATGGCCGCATAAGCAACAATAAGTTCGTGCACGATACATGAATTTTCACCGAGTATGTTACAAAAATATAAGATATCGGAAAGACCGACATAGATCATTTACTTTCCGTCATCGTATGGAGCGTTATAGATCTGACAGTTCGCGTTATGGATCAAAACGAACTCGATTTTCGTGGAGAAGAAATCATCGTTAGATTGCACGGAGGCGACAGCGATAAAGTGATATGACAACGCTGAGATGTTTATTCTGAACGAACAGGCGAAACAGACTAGAGACATAATTTTTACTAGAGGGACAACGATCAAAAATATTCAATCGTTCAGTAGAAGGAAGTTTACTGTGTCAAACGTTAAATTTTTACAATCATTGTCACAATTGGGCTATATTGTACGAAATATCTAAGATAGTTGATATCTTGAATATTAGAAGTGAGCTGATCTTTAGCTGATCTTCGTATTGTCAAGATCGAGTTTCACACGTACAATCCGTACGTCAATACTACATTTGGACATAGCGATGAGATAAGAATACTCATATAATAGTAGGATTTATATACGCCGAGTGAAAATGTTCTCTACGTCGAAGGTAGATTGACGTCAGAGGAAAAAGATCAACAAAAACAGCCAACAATTAGAAATAATTGCATAGCGTTCATGTTTAACGAAATTCGATATGAACTCACTCATTAATGGTGCAGAAATTAATAATAAAAATGTTGGAATAACCAATACTCTAAAGAGCTATGCGTTTCCATATATCTTATTACCAAATTCTCTGAAAAAATCGTGAAACATTATTGAACAAGAAAAACTTTCTTCACGGTTATACTCACGTTATCATTGACTGCTCGCGACAAATCCATCAAGAACGGTACCGTGCGATTAGAATTTGAATTCAACGAAAATGTATACCCTATAAAAATATCCTATAAATACCATATAGTATATAAAAATATCCTATAAATACCATAATACCTTATAAAAATACTATAGCCTATTGTCTCATCATAGACGATCGCGTGATCGAATATAGTCCAATGTCCAATGTAGTACGCAAGATTACATAAATTATCATTGCTGAAAGAAAAAATATCCTCCCTCTTTTTTCAATACAAGAGATAAGAACCAAGATTCTTTGCGATCGAGCACAGTCTCGAAAAGTCGTTCTCCATGACTATATCGTTTGTGGATCTGCAAGGATTTATCATTGAAAAGATAATTTGTCGTAAAGAAAGTGGCGGTGTTGAGAAAAGGAGCTATTCTCTTTCGTTACACTTTTACGTGTCCCACGCCATGAAATTTCTTGACAAAGTCAGAAAAGTATTGCGCTTCCTGGCTGAGTGCTTATCACCATGGATTGCAATGGGAAGACGATCCCGTATAGCATAGCGAAACACTTGATTATATGGCTGTAATTGATGCGAAAGAGAGTGACGACAATAAGGCTCTCATATACGTTAAAGAACGTGAATGACTGGCTGATATACTCGTTAGCGAAACTTGACCATTAAGACCTTGGATGCTGATTACGAAAATATAGATTCTTTACATAATCTAGATATTACTAATAGATGTTACTAATAGATGTTACTAATACTATGCGAAGTGTAAAACATGTTAAGAATTGTGTGTTACAAAATGTATTTAAAATATACAACTGGTGGGGGGGTCGCAACAAAAAAAAATGTATGAAATTTAAAATAAAGCATGAAATTTTTTAAATATATTTTGATTTCTTTCCCCCTTTCCCTATAAGTTAAGAATTTGTTAATATTAGCTGTTCAGTAGTACGATTCAATAAGTATTGGATTATGATTGATAATGATTGATAAAAATGCGCTAGATCATTTTTGTACTACTAAAAAAACTATTACTAAAAAAAATATTATCATAATTAGTGTTACTAAGTTATATTATTAAAATTCATAAAAATATTATCATAATTATTTACTAAGTCGTATCATTAAAAATTCATAAAATATTTATCATATCTATTTAATTAAATCACGTACAAGAAAGAAAGACAACGTGGGAGAGAGCGTAACGAGAGGAAGAGAGAACGCAAATAAATAAGGACTGCAAGTAGAAGAGAGAGAACTGCATTCTATAATGGATAGAAGAGAGAGAATAATAGGTTAAAGAGAGAACGCAATGAGTGAGAGAGAAAAGGAACGAACCCTTCTCCTCTACTATGGACTCCGGTGAAGCGCTTCCCTCTCTCTGACTCCCTCACACGCACGCACGCACGCACGCACATCGTATACATATACGCACTACACAGTGAGTTAGAATCGGTGTATATATCCTACGGAAGGAGTATAATCATTACTTCTTGTTACGCTGTACATACCTCATAGATAGGTAGACAGATCGAATCAATGAAACCAACTTGCATCATCGGTAGTTGATCCTCTTTCTCTCGATTCATAATGTCCTACAATATGATACGCATGCATTCAAGAATATTTTGATTATGTACAAATTGCTACTAGAGGTGTGCAAATTAATTTGAATCGAATTTGAATCGAATCGAATGGAATCACAGTGGATTCAATTCGATCCGCTTTCGAATCTGAAAGATTCGAAACCGGATAAGTTCGAAATTTAAAATCACTTACCTATTTTGTGCTTCATTTAATCGACTCTCTCTCTCTCTCTCTCTCTCTCTCTCTCTCTCTCTCTCTCTCTCTCTCCCTCCCCCCCCCCCCCCCCCCCCCCCCCCCCTTTTCCCCCCCCCCCTCTCCTCCCCTCCCTCTCTCCCCCCCCCTTCTTTTTTTTTCTTCCGCCCCCTCTTTTTTTCCTCTTTTTTTACTCTTCCTCGAA
>Ga0157363_1007546_pt1 | contig 10297 bp, 16 predicted proteins | sample AttsexASBM1_FD_111477 | JGI IMG/M metagenome (GOLD analysis project Ga0157363, IMG submission 111477) | Fungus gardens microbial communities from leaf cutter ant in Ribeirão Preto, State of São Paulo, Brazil - Atta sexdens ASBM1 | ecosystem: Host-associated > Fungi > Mycelium > Unclassified ...
CTTGATCCCCTCTAAGGTTTTGTGATTGTAACAGGTGCACTCTCAATAACAGAGGGTAGGGTTTGCTCAATGCAATCTATACACTATGAATGTGGACAGAAGAGAAAACAGAAATTGTTATAACTGTAGAGAATTCAGACATTTGGCAAAGAATTGTAGGAACAGAAAAATAGAGAATATAATTGGGAATGGAAGAAGACTAGAATACAGACAAAGATTAATATTATGATTGATATCTCATGGATACAGAATGGACTAAGGTTAAGAATAATGATAATATAATTGGCTGTGCCAAAGTAGTCTCAGTCAGTGTCTCATGTAGTAGGTACTCTATTCTTACTTTATTCTTATGTTATATGACTTGATTGCATCATATATTATGGACCGTTGTCTCATGGTAACATTGTATATATAGTATAGATACTTTTCTATATTCTTATGCTCTACCAATTGAACAATTCCTTACATCTTCTTAAGTCTTTGTCTTAGTTATAACCTGAGCTCAGTCTAAGGTCATAACAGTTAATGATTAAGGAAGAAAACAAACAAGAAAATTTAAATGGAAAAAGGAATCTGGTAGTCCTCAATTAGATTCCAATAGTAATAAGTTTGCAATGCTTTCTAAAGTAATAGAGAATATATTTATCTACAACCTTGACAATAGGGATGTTACTAACTCAAAACCTTAGCATTGGTTAAGAGGAAGCACCTGTGTATTAGGTGAACACAAGAGAACTCAATAAAGAGCTCTGTACAAGATTGTCTATGTAACGACCTTAAGCTTGAGCTCAGGTTGCAACTAAGGCAAAGACTTGAGAAAGAGTAAGGGAGATGTATAAGTGGTAAAGCGTAAGGATACAGAAGTGTATCTATGCTATATATACAGGTCTATAGTAAAACAATGAGACAGACATGAGGAATAAAACATAAGGAGATCATAGGGATAAGATGAGGTAACAACACCTACTATATGAGGCGCTGACTGAGACTACATATGGTGCAGCCAATCACATCATCATACCCTTTACCCTTGTACATGCTTTCTCCAGAAGGCATCAATTGTAACAATACCCCCATTTCAGCATTCATGTCCTCATGAATCAGACCATAACCGCTAGTTCTCCGACAACATGTGTGGCCACTATCTTTTTGCTAGGGCCTATAATGATCTGTTCCATGTTATCAATGGCAATGAAATAGGGTTCATGTGGTGGTCCTCCTTGGAACATTTTGATTTAGTATCTATTCCTTGAAGTGTCAGTGTTATGTTTCATCTCTATGAATGCAGTTGCTACCTCTTTCCAGAATACAGGATTTTGTTCTCCTCTGGATTTGAGCAATTGGTAATGGGGTGGCGGTTGGAAGATTCTTGTCTGTGTCAGCATTTGTATGAATTTCATGTATTTGCTGAGGTTTTCAACTTTTTCATTTATGAAGCTTGTTTGTGATGTTGAAGATGTTGTTACTGTAGACATCTCGTATGGTTTTATTAGTATGACCTCTTCATCTTCCACCTTTTCTTTTTCTTTTTCTTTTTCTTTATCCATATATAGTTCTTATATCTCCTGAATATTTTCCTCTATGTATCTGTTGCCCATTCCTTTATATTGATCTAGTTCATCGGCCAGCATTCTCTGGATTTGTAATGCTCGTTCATCCATGTTACTTTGTACCACATATTGAAGGTCTTCTGATATTTGTGTGATGTTCATGGTGTTGACCATTTGATTGTTGATACTGGCCATCAGAATCATTCCCTCCATCTCTGTGATTGTCATATTGGTTTCTTCTGCTATTTTCTTCAAATCCTTCATTATTCACTGTACATCGATCATCGCCTCTATTCCTTTCAATGTCTTGTGGTATAGTCTTGTCCAGTCTTCTCTCTCTTTCTTCATTACTTGTGCTTGGTCCATGTTGTTTAATCTCTTTGAGATATAGGGATTGGGGGAAGCAGGAGCAGTGGTGTAGTTGTTGTTGTTTTGGGAAGACATGTTCTTTGCTGTAGTAGTTCAAGTGAATACTTTGGCTGTCGAAATGGGATTTTACCCCCCCTTCTTTATAGGTTTCGACTCGAACACCTTGTCCAATAGTCTTCTATCACCTGTCTTGCATGTGGCAATCCTGATTCCACTATCCATTGATCGTGTTTATTCCCATAGCCCTTCCAATGCACCAAGTACTGAGTTCTCTGTCCTCATGTTTTGTGCTTCCATACTTCTTCCACTTCATATTCTTCTTTTTCATTAATAATCATAGGTGGGGGTGTTGGATCCTTGTGTTGTTCTTGGAACTTTGGCTCCACACATTGTGTCAGAAGGTCTTCGTTGAAAACATTGTGAATTATCCATCCTTTCAGAAGTTCTAGTTGAAACACTCCAGAACCAATGTTTTTTGTGATTCTAAAGAGTCCGTATCTTTTGTTATCCAACTTCTTTGAGGGTCGATTTGACTGGATATTTTTGTTCTCTAGCCATATGTGATCACCAGCCTTCAGTCCTTGTGGGTTTTGTCTCTTTTTGTCGAACTGTTGTTTTATGTTTTTCTGAGACTCTTCCATTGCATGTGCAGTGTGTTCCCAACTCTTCTGCAGGTATTTCATGAGTTCTTCTACCTGTGGTATCTCTGTTTGAACCATAAGGTCTCCTTTCCAAGAGTGTCTTCCAAAATTCAATTTGAATGATGTTTTTCCAGTTGCTGCATGTTTCTTGTCATTGTATGAAAATTCCGCTGTGGCCAACCAGTCTGTCCAATCGTCTTGTTGGTAGTTCACGTAATGTCGCAAGAACGTTTCTATTTCTTGGTTTATCCTTTCTATTTGTCCATCTATTTGAGGATGGTATGCTGTGGACAATTTTCTTTTGGTTCCCAATACTTTAGTGAATTCTTTCATGAATTTTGACGCAAATTGTGGTCCTCAACCACTAAGAATTGTCTTTGGTACTCCATGTAGTTTCTATATCTTGTCCCTGTAGATTTTTGTGATCTCTTTTGATGAAATGTTCGTCATTGTTGCTTTTAGTCTAATCATCTTTGTGAATCAATCCACAATAACTAGTATGGCATCCATTCCATTTGAACTTGGTAATGGTCCTATCATGTTGATGCTAATTTCTTGCCATGGTCCCTTTGGAATCTCCAGTGGATGTAGTTCTCCTGCTTTTCGTTGGTGCTGAACTTTGTTTTGTTGACATTTAAGACATCCTTATACATATTTTTTGATATCTTCTTTGAGTCCTGGCCACCAGTAAGTCCTCTTGAGTAATTCCAACATTCTATGTTGTCCTGGATATCCAATATCCACTGGATTGTGATGTTCCTTTAGGATTTCCTCCCTGAGTTTCTTGTTGTTTGGTACATAGATCCTCCCTTCCATGTATGCTATTCCATTTTCTTCCCATACTAATCCATCTTTCTTTTCCAATGCTTGGGTAACCTCCTTCTCTCTTGTGTTATTCTTCTGAATTTTCTTGACTATATTGCTTTCTTCCATCATCACTTTTCTTCCAAACATTGTAATCTTGACCATAGTTTTCCTTGTCCACATCTCGTCTTTTAGCAGTTGCACATCCTTATTGTCTTCTTTTGTATTGACCTGTTCCTTTCTTGAAAGGATGTCTGCCTTCGTGTTTGTCTTCCCTGGAATATGTCGTAGTATGAAGTCATAATCTTGCAACTTCAGATACCATCTTGCCTGTTGTCTGTTTAGCTTGTGAGGTTCTCAGAAATATTTCAAGTTTTCATGGTCCATCCAGATCTTGAATGTCTCTGCGGTATCTAGCAGATATTGTCTCTATTTGGCCAAAGCTTCCACTATTGCTAGTAGTTCCTTGTTGTAAATTTCATAGTTTCGTTCTGCTGGTTACATCGTCCTTGATAAAAATACTATGGGTTTTCACTTCCCTTCTTACTCTTGGGAAAGTACTCCTCCAATAGCATGTCCTGAAGCATCCATTTCTACCCTGAATTTTCCTTCTCTCCTAGGTAATGCCAATACTAGTAGACTTGTGATCTTCTCCTTGAGTTCTTTGAATGCTTTTTGGTGTTCCTCTTCCCACTTCCACTCTTTCTTGCCCTTTAGTTCATTCAATGGTTTGGCAGTGTGGCTGAAGTTTTGTATAAAGCATTGATAGAAATTTGCGAACCCAGAAAGCTTTCCACATCTTTCACTTTTGTTGGCATCTTCCATTTTTTTACTGCTTTGATCTTTTCTTGTTCCATTTGAATCTGTCCTTTGCCAACGACTACCCCTAAGATAGGGATTTTCTCCATGTTGAAATCGCATTTCAATCTTTTGAAACACAGGTTGTGCTTCTCTGCTATCTTCAAAAATTGAACTGTCCTTTCTTCTAGTTCCTTCATGGTTTTGGATGGTATCATGAAGTCGTCCATATAATTTGCTAATACCCCTTCATGGAGCAGTTCTCAGAATATACTGTTCATTATTTGTTGAAATGTTCCTGGCAAATTGCATAGTCCGAAATACATGACTTGTGGTTCAAATAGCCCTTTGTTGGTCAGGAATGCAGCTTTTCATTCATCTCCTTCTTTGATCCGAACGTTGTTGTATCCCCAGATTAGATCCAATTTGTTGAAGTATTTCGCTTCCTTGAGCTTGTCGATTACTTCTCCAATTAATGGCAGTGGCATTTTGTCCTTTATCGTAATCTGGTTGAGCTTCCTGTAATCTTGTACCAATCTTAGTGATCTGTCCTTCTTTGGAATGTAAAAGCATGGTGCTGCATATCTTGATTTCGATTCCACTATGAGACCCGCTTTCAATTGTTCGTCCAACCATTGATTTAGCACTTTCTCTTCCTTGAGTGTCATCGCATATGCCTTGGCATTCAATTCTTTTGGTGCTTCATCCATAAGGTTTATCTCATGGTCCCATTCTCATCTTTCCAGTAGTTTCTCGAATTTCTTCTTGTTAAACAGATGTGTGAATGGTTGAATGTAGTCCGGTAAATCCTCTGGATTGGTCTTGTCAGGTTCTTTGCCAATTTCGCCATTGTTCTGTTCTGTTTTATCCATTGCCATTTGCCTCCTAGTGTTGAACCGAATGTCTTCATGTTTCATTGTGCAGTGTTCTAGACATCTGGTAAATCGTATCGTTCCGTTTTTTCAATTGACTTCAGGATTGTGTTTGACTAGCCAGTCATAGCCCAGAAATATATCTGTTCCATCTAGATCTGTAACTGCTGCTTCTAGTTGTTCTGTATGTCTGTCAATTTTGATTTTTAGAGGCGCCACCTTGGTCACTTCTCTGTTCTTTGTGCCGTCTGCGTTAAAAACCTCGAATGAGAAGTTGATGGGTTTTGTTGGAATCTTCTTGTCCTTGACTAATTGTTCATCGATTCCTGTGTGTATGCATCCTAAATTCATTAATGCCTTGACTTCTAGCTTTTTTCCATTCTTTGTCTTGATATTTGCTTGCATATTTAATTTTCTTTTTCCATTGCTGCTCTGGCGATTTGGAATAACATATTTATTTTGGGAATTTTCATGGGAGATCTCTTATACTGTGCCTACTCGAGATCTTCACCAAAACCCTCCTCTTTCCTGTCATTTTCATCATCTGAGTCCTCCTTGACTTTTCTATTCTTCATCATTTGCTTCCCTTTACAGTCCTTTGCAATGTGTCCTTCTTTATCGCATTTGAAGCATTTCCTCATTTCTTGTTCTTTCTTCTTTCCTTGGCAATCCTTTGCCATATGCCCATATTTGTTGCAGTTGAAACACTTTGGTTTCCCGTTTTTGAAATTGTCATTGGATCTTCCAATATCCATTGGTTGTCCTCTACCACCATATGTAGTTCCTGTGCTCGTCTTGTAATCGTGGCATCCCTCCATTAACTTGTATCCTTGTCCCACTGACATTATCGCCACCTTCCACTCTTTAAGAGTCTCTGGCATCACCATTGGTAGGTATCCCAGTATCGTCTTGATAATATCCTGTCATGCATTCTTCTTCAATAAAAAGATGGTGTGCAGCTCATCTGTATCAGCCTTTGTGGCTAGCACTTCGAACTCTATGATAAAGTCTGCTGTGTTTTGTTTCCCTTGTTTGAATGTCTCAATTTTCCATCCAGCGTCTGCTGCCTTGGACTTGTCGCTAAATGTTGTCTTGATTTCTTTTACAAAATCATCCCAGTCTTGGGTATCTTCATCCAACTCATCGAGCTTCTTCTGTGCATAGATTCCTGCTACACCTTCTCTGAGGTGAGCTAGGATCGCTGTGATCCTATCATCTGTTCTGTTAACTCTGTTGCTCTTGAGGAATAACCTAATCTCTCTCTACCAGTCTTCAAATTTCATTCGGTCGCCGTCAAACCATCCTGGGTCTGGGACCATGCTTCTTAGCATTCCTGCCGACTCATTTATTGCTGGTGTCGTTGCTGGTGCTGTTGACATTTCTGTGTCTGTTTGTTCGTCACTTGTTGAGGCTTCTTCGTTGATCTGTAAAGATTCCAGTCATTCTGACAATGCCTCTATATCGTTGGTTCTTCTTGGACTCATCTTGGCTTCTCATAGTTTATACTCTCTTGCAAGGTGAGCTCGTCGATGCTTTACCAAATGTAACGACCTTAAGCTTGAGCTCAGGTTGCAACTAAGGCAAAGACTTGAGGAAGAGTAAGGGAGATGTATAAGTGGTAAAGCGTAAGGATACAGAAGTGTATCTACACTATATATACAGGTCTATAGTAAAACAATGAGACAGATATGAGGAATAAAACATAAGGAGATCATAGGGATAAGGTGAGGTAACAACACCTACTATATGAGGCACTGACTGAGACTACATATGGTGCAGCCAATCACATCATCATACCCTTTACCCTTGTACATGCTTTCTCCAGAAGGCATCAATCGTAACAGTCTACCTTATATACTAAGACTCATGGTCTGTGCTCTGACTACACTTTTACTGTATATCCTACCCTAATGTACCATGTGTTGCACATGCTGTTATGACATCATCTTATATGTTCTTGCACCTTGTGCTCTAACCCTAACCCTACTATCTGTCCAACATCTTGACTCCTCTTAATCTCTCCAGACTGTTCTTCCTCTCGACTACTCTAGATTGTTCTAGGTCTTACCATGTGACTTCCAGGTCACGTGCCTATATCAACTATTCCTATCTACTAATGTCTATTTCTGTCCTATATCTAAATAAAGTCCGTTACAACTTTCTCGAGTTATAACAAGGGACATATTAAGAGAAGTAACGGTGAAGATTGGACTGGAAATAATTAATACACAAGAAGAGGTAACAGTGGAGGCATTGTTGGATAGTAGGGCTACAGGATTAGTAATGAGTTCAGAGTTTGCAAGAAAGCAAGGGTTTAAGTTAAGGAAAATTGGAAATCTAATATATGTAAGGAATGTGGATAGAACAATGAATAGGGAAGAACTAATAGAAAATACTATGGAGGTAAATATTTATTACCAAGGACATAAGAAGAGAACAGAAATAGATATGATAGGAGGACAGAAGTAGAATGTTATTATGGAAATACCATAGCTAGCTCACTATAATTCTGAGATTGATTGGATAACAGGAGAGGTGAAGATGATGAGATATCTAGAAGAGTGTGAAAAACAGTGGAGACCAAAACAAGGAAAGTCAGAATAGCAGAAGCAGAAGGAAGAAGAGAAGAAGGAAAAAGCAGGAAAGAAGCAAGAAGAGAAGGAAGAGAAGAAAAAAGAAAAGAAAAAACCAAAGAAAGAAAAGAAAATGAAGATGCAAAAGATAGCAGAAGAGTAGGAAATATGGGATGAGGAAGAGAAAGCAGCAAAGTCAGAGGCAGAAGCAAAAAAGTTAGTTCTAGAAAAGTTCCATAAGTGGATTTATGTCTTTGGCAAGAAAGCTAGTGAAAGGATGCTTACTAGGAAGTTATGGGATCATGCTATAGATATAAAGGAAGGGTTTGTGCTAAGAAAGAGAAAGATATATCCATTGTTGTGAGAAGAGAGAGAAGAGGTATATGAGTTCATAGCTGAACAACTGAGGAAAGGGTACACTAGACCCTCAAAGTTGCCTTAAATAGCACTAGTATTCTTTGTGGGAAAGAAGGATAGTAAGAAGTGAATAGTTCAGGAATATAAGTATCTTAATGAATGGACTGTAAAAAATAATTACCCTTTGCCTTTAATTTTGGACATAGTAGAAAATATAGGTACAAAAAAGGTATTTACTAAGATGGACTTGAGGTGGGGATATAATAATGTTAGAATAAAGGAGGGAGATGAGTGAAAGGTGGCATTTACTACTCCAGAAGAGTCATTTGAACTAATTGTAATGTTTTTTGGATTGACAAATTCACTAGCAACATCTCAGACTATGATAAATGAGATTTTATGAGATCTTATTGACACTGGGAAGGTAACAAGTTTTATTGATAATGTAATTATTGGGATGGAGGGAAAAGAAGGACATAACAAGCTGGTGGAAGAAGTAGTTAGGAGGTTGGCAGAAAACAATTTGTATGTGAAACTGGAGAAGTGCAAGTGGAAGGTTAGAGAAGTGGGATTTTTAGGAGTGGTGATAGGACTAGAAGGTATAAAGATGGAAGAAGAGAAGATAAAAGAAGTGCTAGACTGGCCAACACCAAAGTATATTAAAGATATACAGAAGTTTTTAGGATTGGCAAACTACTATCATCAATTCATTAAGAACTTTGTATCTATAGCTAAACCTTTGCATAATATGGTAAAGAAGGATCAGAAGTGGAATTGGATGGAAAGGCAAGAGAAGGCATTTGGAGAGTTGAAGAAAAGATTTACAAAAGAACTAGTGTTGGCAGTGCCAAATTTAGATAAAAAAATAAGGATGGAAGTTAATGCATCAGATTATGCAACAGAAGGAGTTTTATCTATGGAATGTGAGGATGGGAAGTAGAGACTGGTGGCATTTCTCTCAAAATCTCTAAATGAGACTGAGAGAAACTATGAAATACATGATAAGGAGATGTTGGTGGTAATAAGGGGGTTGGAAAATTAGTGACATTTATTAGAAGGTACAAAGTACAAGTTTGAGGCCTGGACAGACCATAAGAATTTAGAATATCTCATGAAAGCACAAAAGTTGAATCAAAGACAAGCCCATTGGGCTCTATATCTGTCAAGATTTGATTTCACTTTGAAATATGTACTAGGTACAAAAATAGGGAAGGTAGATAGACTAAGTAGAAGACTAGATTGGAAAGCAGATGTAGAAAAAGACAATGACAATCAAGTATTTATTAAGAACTGTTGGCTATGTAGCTTACATGAAGTAGTGATAGAAGGACCTGAGGTAGATATATTAGAAAAAATAAAAAAGCTAGGAGTAAGGACAAAGAAGTAGTTAGAGTAGTAGAGGAGATGAAGAAAGCAGAGATAAGAGTAGTAAGAGGAGAAAAATGGCAGTTAAAAGGAGATCTGATGTTAAAGGAGGGAAAAATGTATGTGTTGAAGGATGAGGAGTTGAGAGTAGAAATAATCTGGTTGTATCATAATGTGCTAGTAGCAGAACATGGAGGAAAGTGAAAGATAATGGAGCTGATAATGAGGAATTATTGGTGGTTGGAGGTAACAAAAGATGTAGGAAAATATGTGGAAGGATATGATATGTGCCAAAGGATGAAAAATAGAACAGAGGTGCCAGTAGGGAACTTAAATTTGAGTGAGGTGCCAGAGAAGTCATAGACTCATCTAACAGTGGACTTCATCATGAAGTTACCAGTAGTGGCTGGGAAAGATGCAATCCTAGTCATCTGCAATAGGTTGTCAAAAATGACACATTTTGTGGCAATAACAGAAGGAATGTCAGCAGAAGGTTTAGCAAGATTGTTCAGGAATAATGTGTAGAAGTTGCATAGGTTGCCAGAGAGTATTATGTCAGATAGGGGGCTACAGTTTGCAGCAGAGATAACAAAGGAGTTGAATAGGATATTGGGAATTGAAACAAAGCTATCCATGTCATATCACCTACAAACAGATGGGCAGATGGAAAGAATGAACTAGGAGCTAGAATAGTATCTTAAGTTTTTTATTGATCATAGGCAGAAGAATTGGCTGGAATAGTTAGTGTCAGCTGAGTTTGTAATCAACAACAAGACACATTCAACATAAAGTGTCTCTGTTTATGGCAAATTATGGAAGAGAGATGAGAATGAGAGTAGACTTAAGGAGAAAAGAGAAGATGGAGAAAGCAACAGAGTTTGCAGAGAGAATGAGAAAAGTATAAGAGGAGTCAGGGGCAGTATTGGCAAGAGCGCAAGAAGAGGTGAAAAGACAAGCAGATAAGGAAA
>Ga0157363_1007547_pt1 | contig 10296 bp, 3 predicted proteins | sample AttsexASBM1_FD_111477 | JGI IMG/M metagenome (GOLD analysis project Ga0157363, IMG submission 111477) | Fungus gardens microbial communities from leaf cutter ant in Ribeirão Preto, State of São Paulo, Brazil - Atta sexdens ASBM1 | ecosystem: Host-associated > Fungi > Mycelium > Unclassified ...
ACACGGCCTGGCTGACCAGCACTTCCGGTCTTATGAAGAAGTAAAAAATTGGATCGATTCGTGGATAGCCTCAAAAGATGATCAGTTTTTTCGACGCAGGATTCGTACGCTACCCGAAAGATGGGAGAAAGTAGTGGTCAGCGATGGACAATACTTTGAATCATAAATGTATAACCAATTTTTTACAATAAAGCCTCGAATTTCGGAAAAAAAACGATGGAAGCAAAGTTGTACATCTAATAAAAAACTCGCTCATAGTTGTTATAATTTATAACGATTTCGAATTATAATTTACAAAAATATGTGTTCATGGAATTAAAATAATTAATATTATTCTTCCCATAAAGTGCAATTTTTATTTGCACTTAGTTCTCGTAATCTTTAATTACTCGTAACATTTAATTTCTCATAACATTTAATTTCAATTGCAGTAATTTAAAAATAATAAATTAACTTTATTCACAATAACCATAAAATTGTTATTGAATAAATTATAAAATAATTTACCCAACTTTTTTTTGTATATTAGTTCTGCATACAAAATTTGTATAATTGTTATCTATCTGTTGCTATTATTATGAGTTTTTCTCTGAGATACTTAAGATAAAAAATTAAGGTCTTAAAATAAAAACGGACTATGTATGTAATAACCTAATACTCTTCTATTTATCGTGACATATGTATATAAAATGTATTAAATTTTAATAAATAATTGCTTGAATAGTAGTAATATAACATTTATTTACAGAAAATAAATATTTGTTAAATCAAATATATAAATATTTCGGAGTATTCTGGAATACTTTTGGAATGTTTTTTGGGGATTTTAGGAATCTTTTATGAATATTTCAGAAATATTTAGCTGGGTAATAATAGGTAAATCAAATTAATAGTTGTTGTATCAAATAAATGTTTACATTTAATAAATTCAACTGTTCTACTATTCAAATAAATATTGTTATGTATTATAAAGTTTTAATAGAAACACTAAAAAGTGATATAAACTAGAAAATATAGTAATATTAATCACATAGTAATATTAACCAATTACGAATAATTAATATTACTACATTTTGTTAGTTTATTTAATTTATATTTTGTTCTTATTAAATCTTTATAATCTATAGTTACAAATTTTTATATAGGTATAAATACCTCCTAAGAATTTCAAAGTTACTGAATTTTTGTACAGAACTAAAAATTGTGTTATCAAGATGCATTTCTTATTTACTTTTGTCTTCGAAGTTCGAATCCAATTGAATTGTGCAAAAAAAGTGTATGCATTTTTTATTATATACTGAGAGGTCTTCTTCTTAGGAGAAATTGAACGCCGTTATGTCCCTAATGATAATGCCGTGTACTACTCATAATCAGTACAGCTTCAGTGACAAGATTTTAAATGTATTTTTAAAGTTACCTCAATAATGATTTAATTATATAACATATTATATAGTGCTTCATTTAAAAAAAAGTGTTTATCTAAACTAGAAAAATTTAATTGTTATATCTTATTTTTATGAGGCCTAAGTAATTATTTAATGCAGTTGAGGTACTATTTCATTGTTAATTAATGATGTACAAATGTCATAACTGTATCTTGACAGTGTTGTGTACTAAATTAGTAGCTATTATTCTATGAAACTCTAGTTATATTATAGATACTATAATTATCAATGTTGCAAAAAAAAATAGTTATCACAATTATTTTTTTCTCAGTGATGAAAACCTTTTGTCTATAGAACTGTGCGTCACTTCTTTTTATCAAAAAGTATATTTTCATGTTAATAAATAAATTGTTTTATCTTATTTATGTAAAAGATTTTATTAAATTTATAAACTGATAACTTATAAAATCCGAAAGATAAAAAAAGATCCAATGAAAAACTTGATTAAAAAGAATGCAAGAAATAACAGTACATAATAATAAAAAAATTTAATTGCAATAAAAAAATGATACTCGTCAACATTGATGCGGTAAAACAATTGTTCTACTCTTACTTCTCCAAACGTGCCTGTTCAAATAATACGTTGTTCGTGAAGAACGCATAAAAGGATTCATTTCTGGGAAGGAAACGAGAAAACGATAAATTTTCGGAAGATATGGTAACAGCAAGTAGGAAGCTTGTTATTGCACTGACTGTTATCGAATGATAAGAACGTAAACAGGAATGAATAGCTTCCATTCATAGATCCGAGATGAATAGCGCGTGGATATGTCATTTGCAAGAATGTCGCGCGCGATTGTCGCGACAATTCCGTTTACACAGTGCTGTATTTATTCGCCTCGAAACAATTATCGTCTTAAAAGGTAATAATGAATAAGCTATTTTACACGCTATTCGCCCACATTAATCTAATCCAACCGATTAGCTTTTTTTTCTTTCTTTTCACGAGAATACTACACTCTCATGTATCTTTCTTGTGTTTTTCTCCTCTCTGGAGTAGAAGAATGTGTTCAAGCGTAGGTGTCTAACATGAAGTATCAATGAAACAGAGCTTACAGTTGGTTTGCGATGCGCGATAACATCGTACCTATGGGATCCTCAGCTCGTGACAACCCCATTCAGTTTATCTGTGTAACTCACGTCAAACTCGTACAGTAAATTGCAAAAGGAGAAGGTCGCGCGGAAAAGAAGTGCAGTGTTTCTATGCGCTTCGAAGCGAATCGTTGGCCGGAATAATCAAGTTCTTGCAAGGCAGGATGCGAGAAATAAAGACGGTTCGAGAATCTTATCCGTATTGTAGAAATTCAAAACTTGTTCCGTTAGAGGCGCCAGCATGTGAAAGATTTCGCAGGTGCAGGAAAATATGTATGTATGGATGTACTTACTTTCTAAATCTCTTGAATAGTAAACTCTCATTTCAAAAGACAAAAATTGTGCGTCTTTAAAAAAAAAATTTTCACCCTGCATAGCGATCGTGTAACTTTTTCCTTAGGACAGAAAAGTTTTCGCTCTAGACAAAAAGTTTCATGATCGTTACCTAGGCTGAAAATATTTTTTTTTATCGCTGAAAAAAGAATAGAAAATTTTCACTCTTTTGTTCATTCTAAAAGAATTAATTTTTTTTTTCAAGGGTAAAAATATTTTCATTCTTTTTCAAAGATTAGCTCAATTTTCAATCTTTAAGAGTGAAACTTCACTCTTCAAAAAGTAAGACTCTACAAGAGTTTTAGAGAATATATTGTGCCACTTCGCGCGACGAATAGCATGAGATAAATATAATATACAATATGATTCATCGCATGACTGATTGGGATTCACGAAGCTTGATCTCTTATGCCCGTGTCATATTATGCATTGAAGATTAAAGATTGCGAATTGAGGATTAGAATTCTGCCAATCAGAATAAAACGGATTAAAATTAAAATTATCCGATTGGTCGAATTCTAATCTTCGCAATTCTCAATCTAATGCATAGTATGACACGGATATTAGATCAGGCCGGTCAGGTCGTGAATAAATAAGTTCGCAAGTGAGAGATTGCGTCCGACTACAAGTGGAGAGAGTCACGAGGATTGTATAATGCATGTTCTTAGAAATAGGGGTGTAAATCTTAAAATCGCGAATCGATATATCAGCTGCGCTCACTTAATCTATTGCCCGATTATCGTTCACGATCGCGCACTATAAAGTGCAACATGTACGGTAATTATCATTATCATACATGTATTTTTAATTGAAAAAAAAAATACAGTTAGATGATAATAAGAAAAACGCGATCAATAATGTGGGAAAGAATAACAGAAACAAACGCAGTACAAGAAATAAAGGATGAATTAAAACTCCACGTAACATATATCTCTCATGCGTACTTTTTGTACCTTCTTTTTTGTATGAACAGAAGAAAATCCGGGAACTGCGCGTCGACGCTTATGTTCGCTCATGGTGAAACGAATGAGATCCGGCAACGTTAGAGAGACAGCGATACTTGAATCCAGTCAGTCTGCCCTTTCAATGTGCACAACACTCGACATCCTCCCGACCGCTTTCGCGTTCCGCCCTTCGTAGTGCCGTCTGCAACGCGATACGTATACCTGCACTCCTCCCCCCCCCTCTCTCTCTCTTTCTTCATCTCTTAGCGTGTACAATTTTCAGAATGTAATTTCATCGCGTGAGGTAACAATGGAGCAATCAGAAGTTGCCAATTAATCGCGGTTATATTGTTGTAACTTCGTTCTAAACATTTTAATCGATGCTCGGTTGACACACTTTTATATCCTTATATAAACTGCACTTTATTTCAAGCCTAATTAATACTGTGGTATTTTTCAATTTACATTACCTTTCAATCATCGTGTAATTTTAATAAATTAATATGGGAGGAGAGAAAAAGAGAGGAAACAAATTTAAACGCGGCAGCTCTCAAATGTTCGAAATATTTATAAAGTTATGCACATTTGTATTACCATTTGAAGTGTTTGATATGTCGGTTGCAATAAAAGTTTCGAACCTAAATAATCCTTTTGTTTGTCAAATGCGAATACGATTTCCGCACTGTTAAAGTTATAGTCAAATTATATCATACTTAATTTTTAAAGTTATTTTTAATCATTTCTGTAAATTGCTATTGCTTCTACTCCCTATCATTAATTTCACTGAAACAATAAGATTAAATTGGGTTATTATTTAAACCAAGAAAATGTATTAAAGACTCAAATTTAGTTCATTAGTTACTAAGTTAATATAGACACTGTTTACTTTAAAACTCTAACTACAGAAATGGTCACAGGATTGAAAAAACCCGGACTTTTTAAAGCTCAATCCACTAGGTTTTATTGGAGTTTTTAGGATTTTTTTGATAAAATTCATTATTTGATATTTTTTTCATGTAATATTTAGTTTACGTTGTATTTATCATTATTTAATTACATATTCAGATAAAGTTAATTATAAAAGAATTTTGTAAAAATATTATAACAGTAAATTTGTAAGAAGTTTTTGTTTCTAAAGAGGGCTCAATCATGTAGAACATTATTAATTTTTATATGATCAAATTAATTTTTATATGATTGAAATATAATATACTTTACGCATCAAGATCCACGGTTGGTTCTTATTCTTTATTATACCCTTTATTTATCTAATTTATTATAAAAATATTAGGTGTAGTAAAAAAAAATCCATTATTTTTCCATTCAATTTCATGCAAAAATAATGGATTTCTTTTTACTACACCTAATATTATAATGATGAATTTTTCAAATATAAAAAAAATACTTCTGTAATGAAGATAAAGAGAGAAATGATGACATTATGTAAAATTACATACATAATATTACATATATAAAATAATAAAAAACATTCGGATAGAATAAAAAAATCAGCCCAAAAAGTGATAAATGTATATTACATATTTTATAGATATTTAAATGTAATTTAGATTCAAGTAAATTTTTACGGAAAAGAAACTTATAAAACTAAATATGCATTAAAATATAAATATGCCTTTAAATAAAATTATATTACAGTTTTAAATATTATTACAAAATATTGTATTATATATATAATATAAATACATATACATAATGTATATGTGTGTGTATATTGCGCGCGCGCGCGCGCGCGCGTGTGTGTGTGTGTGTGTGTGTGTGTGTGTGCACAAGGTGTATAAAAGTCCCAGACTCCTTAAATATTTTGAAAAGTAAGCATTTTTGAGAAAAATATTTCAGACAAAAGTTGTAGGATTTAAAAAGATCTATGATCACATTCATTTGATCTTGAATGGCGTCGCCAAGATCAAATGGATCTACAGTGATTAGTAAATCTTTATCAAATAAAATTGATATAATATAATATGTTAAAATTATATCAGTTCAATTGATTTAGTATATCTGTATTCATTAAATATTTATAAATATGTTCCTTTTACGTATTACTGATTAAAAAATTTATTTTTCTTATATAAAATCCCAATAAAACTCAAAAAAATCTCCTGGGTTTTTTTGAGATGAGTAAAATAATGCCGATCCTGAAAATGGATTAATTCACACAAATGGAAGGTAAGTAACAAAATATTATTTAGGGGAGAGTTGTCGAATGCGTATTTATGATCGCCTAAATTGTACCTCATCAATAATTTATAATATTTATGTTATTTTATATAAGCAATATTTAATAACAATAATATATAAAATAAATGAAAAATGAGTAATAAGCAAAAATTTAATAGGCTACGTCATGTTTTTTATGGACTTAATAGCGTTTTAAAAAATCAAATAGTTCTATAGCTAATAATAACATAATTGTTCAATTTTATTATAAATTTTTGTATTTTTATAAAAGAAGATTTATTAAATATTTACATTTATTCAGAATATTTTATATTCATTGTATGTACATTTGCAATCATCAAAAAGATTAAATCGATATTTATATAAAATCCAGAAAATTTCCTAAATCGTACCACTACAAGATAAGAGTGACAATTAGCAATAATAAAACAAATAATTGATATGAATACAAATGTCAATTGCAAAAATAAATTTGTTTTATTTTGACGTTCTTTCTTTTTATTGCAATGTAATCATTATTTAATGATTATGAAATACTTTTTCGATCATAAATTACTAAATTAAGCATTAGTTAATTATTATCTAGGTATAAATTAATTTTTTTCTATTAATCTAACATTTTTTATTTTAATTCATAAATTCAATACTTTCAAACGAAATACGATTTAAAAAACGTAGATATGATTTATGTGTATACTGTTTTATACTGTTGTATTATACTGTTTATATAACTGTTGTCTAAATCATACTTTTTGCAACATGTTACAAAAAGACTTACAAATTAATTTGGTATTAATGAAAAATTAAACTATAGAAATCAAAATCTTGAACGATCTAGCTAAATCTTAATGCTTATATGATTCCTGTGTGAATTTATATAGATATCCTATTACGTATGTACTCCTAATAATGTTAATTATTAAGATCGTTTCGAAGATGCGAATAAGCATTAAAAATTTTTTAAATTGCTAGTCAATTTAACTCGTAATATTACTGCGGTAGTTTAATTAGTAAAGAGTTAGCGTTTCAAGACCGAAAAATTATTTCAGCGCTTGTTTCTGGAGACCACATACGTAGTATATAAATTCACAAGTATCATGTAAGCATTAAGATCCAATTAGACCATTTAAGACTTTGATTTCTATATAGTTTGTGTTATCACATATTCGGTTCTATAATATATATTATATAATATATAATATTATGTAATATATTATATTGAAAAATTAAACATGTAATAATAAGTGTCTAAAATATCAAACTACAATTTCCAATTCATTTGCATACAAAACAATGCCAAGTGAAGAAAGTAATAAAAAATAGATTAAGAAGAAATACACATTCGACAGCTCTTCTCTAACTCAAAAGATTCGACTACCATTGCTTCTTTGATATATTAGGTGTAGTAAAAAGAAATCCATTATTTTCGCATAAAATTGAAAGGAAAAATAATGGATTTCTTTTTACTACACCTAATATAACAATGTAAGTACCGATCTCTTGTTTTAATCGTCGAAAGTGCGATTGTGTTCGATGAACTCAATATCACACGTCGCATCGTAGAAAGCGTTTCATGAGGCTGCGAAATGACTCAAAGTCGTCTCGATTCAAAAACTTGCTAGAATAGCAGCTTGCCTGCCTTTCTAAAATAGCAGTAATAGTAATTGTAGTAATTTAGAGAGGGGATCTGCGAGAGTTTAATCCCAAGGTATTATCGCAAAAAAATCTAGCGCACATATATACGTTGGATCTTTCTCTTCAGGAGAGATTCACAATGATGACGTACGCGTGTCGTGCCTATCGACGCACACGTGGTGTGCATCGTCTTACTGCTGAGAGGCAAAAAAAAAATAGACTGGCAAAGAGAAAAAGTGCAACAACGCAGGAGTATAAAATACGAAACGAAAACTTGACCAACGTTTGGTTTTCTTCCTTAGCACTTATAGAGTTTTTCACTGACAGAGCTAGTGCGCACTCAGTGCACATTAAAGCTGTATACTAACCTAATCTAACCTAATAAAAGTGAGATATCTCAATTAATAAAATACAATGTATTTTATCAAATATCACAATAAAATATATTTCGCGGCGTTCTATATATTTTTTATATATTTTTATTAACACATTGTACATCTTAACATTGATTTGTGTACAAACGATTTTAAAGTGCACAGAAGTGCCAACAGCAATTTAATGTATTAGAACGTCTCCTCTCTCTTCCTCTTCTGTGTTCAGTTCTCACGTTGGTAATCGTGGTGATTGAGTTAACCGATTAATTGAGGTTGGTGAAAGAGGCCCTTAGTTCTACAGAGTCTTTATAGATATTTCCAAACACTCTTTTTTTTGTATTTCTTTCCTTATAGAAATTTAATATTCATAATTAAAGAATGTTTTCTTATATAATAATATAAATAATATAAATATATAATATAAATTGTGAGGCTTGCATGAGGCTTATTTTTCATAGAGTGACTTGAAGGAACAGACTTATACAATTTGCTTAAAAGCTCAGACGGTTTGGAAATAAGCTCTTCGATTTGAGGTCAACTCTGGCATCGCATAATTACTTGCCAAACATTCCGCGAATACGAGCATATTGTTATATACATACATATATATATATATATATATATATATATATATATATATATATATATCGACATTCCATGTCATCGTTTACAATTGGAGAATAATTCAGACGAGCAAACGGTTCCTCTGCTTGTCGTAGAAATAATGAGAAAAGCGATAATGACATTTACACGGCATCCTTAATCGGATTTAATAACACTCGTAATCATGAAGCTGGCCAATTACAGTCATTCCTTTCTTTCACTGGAATAGCTATGATTGATCAGTCTCATAACTACAGATGTTATTAAACCCGATTAAGCGTGCCGTGTAAACGTAGTCGATGAGAAAAAATGTGTATTTAAGAAATTCCAGATTCAAACTCCGGCTGGAGTAATATTTTTTCTAATAAATTGTTTTCAGTGTAGGAATGTTTATCGCTATTTGATAATATCAAGTATTTTTTATAGTTCAATATAAAAATATCAAATAAAAAATTATAAATAAAATATCGACTAGATATTTTTTAACTTCATATTTATTCTTTATTTTCATGAATATTTTTAATTTTTAAATCTTTCTTCTTTGAAAGTCTCTCTCTAGTCAAAACTTATATAATATATATATATATATATATATGTGTGTGTGTATATAAGTGCATAAAGTCGATCAATTAAATGTCTCATATATAAGCCATATTATTGAGATTTGATTAATCAGAACAATAAAGGTAATTTATTCGGATTGATATAATTTCATGCAATCTCAATCTTTAAGTTCTATTTACCTCTATTTCTTGAATGCACAAATTATACACGGCAAAGACACCTTTCTAAAAATTAGGCGTGATTAATGAATCATTTTGTATGTAAGCGGAACTATAAGAAAACGGATCCTTCTCTAATAAATATATAAAAAAGTATTGAAGATAGTTCGTTATTTATAAGCTTTATTATTAAAAAATTGGAATTGTATTATAATTTTATTTAATTTTTGAAAAATCTGTTCATTATTCAATATATTCGATATAATGCCTATCATGACTATTCATTTAGGATAAATATAAATAATTTTTAAACATCTAAATATATTTTTTATTTTTAAGATTATATAATAATTATAATCGATATTTTTATTCAATATTGATAATTTTATTTCAGTATTTCAAGATGCTTATCAACATCATTATTAAATTGACGATTAATTTAATTTGTAGAATCATTTCACAGCATTGATCATTGAAATCAAAATCTACACTTTTGATTAATTTATCGTTGATTTTTTTCACATTGCTTAATTTATGTTAACTTGGAATTTAAGAAGCTTGATATATTTTCTTTACAATGTGCTTAGTAGTGTTTACTTAACGAATTTCATGGAACTTTATTCTATATTATGTTAATTTGTGTTTAAGACATTGCGGAGGTATTTATTGATTTACATACTGAGGAGGACCGAAAAAAAAATATATCTTGGTTAATAAATAATTTACATACTACTATCATTGTATTGGCATTTCTCTTTTTTAATTTGTTAGATTTAGTCTTCAGAGAGCCTATAATTTTATTTGCTTTATTATTGTGATATTATTGGATCTATTAGGTGTACAAAAAAGTTCTGAGCTTTTTTTGTAAAATTCAATCTTTATTCGTATGTAATCGTACGGAAATGGCTTGCTGCGTAACGCCAAGCTGTTCTGCAAGCTCCTTTTCAGT
>Ga0157363_1007548_pt1 | contig 10296 bp, 9 predicted proteins | sample AttsexASBM1_FD_111477 | JGI IMG/M metagenome (GOLD analysis project Ga0157363, IMG submission 111477) | Fungus gardens microbial communities from leaf cutter ant in Ribeirão Preto, State of São Paulo, Brazil - Atta sexdens ASBM1 | ecosystem: Host-associated > Fungi > Mycelium > Unclassified ...
GGCGTTCCGGCCATGTCGAGGCTTCAAGGACGCCGGGGTCCAACTTCTTAAGGACCCAACGCTTCTCTTCCCTTTAGTGGCGGCGTCTTTGTTTGCATCTCCGTGAGGGACATTATAGATGAAGCGCTGATCTGATTGTTCACGCAAGGAGACCACTTTTTATCCCTTGATTCTTTTGGCCACTACGGGGAAGGCCCACGAAATATCTGAACTCCCCTCAGCCGCCCACAAACGTGCTCACCCGACCTCTATTGAGGAGGCCGAGTGCCGCTACCCATAGCGGGTGCAATCGTCCTTGGAGTCCTCGATGGTCGGAGATTCCTATTCAATGACATGAGCGTTCCCTCCCAATGGCAAAAAGCGTCCCCTCTCACCATGATAGACCTGGGGGAGCGTCTATATATGTGCCCTCCCTCTAAGGATTTCAAGGACTCTTCGTCTTCCCTGCTGCTTATGCTAGGAGGAAAATAGCACATCCATGGGCCCCCACTTAACTAGTAGGAACCTCTCCCCGCCGAAATTGGTATCATCGATGGGGATTCGTGCGCATGTTGGTTGACTATCGCCACTCCGACCTCAGAAGTCTCTGTTGTTCTCTGGGATCATGTATAGGTCTGCGGCAGTAGCCAGCCCCCCACTCTCGGCGAAGCTCTGGAGAAACATCTTCTGAGCCCCACTTGAGTGATTTAAATTGGTTTGGAGGAGCCTATTGGTCATTTATCTTATTGATCGTTTGAAACTCCTCCATCTCCATTTTCTTAATGACCGCCGGCTGATGGCCGTCTTCCATCTTCATCCTCTCGCCGTCGACCGGCTATCAGCCATTGGCTGCTTTATGGGTTCCTTGGGACCTCCTTTCATTTTCTTGGCTTGATATTGCAGCCTTTGCAACAAAATCCTATTCTGCCAGTTTGCCTAACTCCTTATAAGTTGGGCATTCCAGCTTCTGCCAACATTCTCTCGTCTTATGGTTGATCCCTCCGCATCTGTAACAACAGCCGGAGCGACCTTGCTTGTGCATGTGCTCTGCACATATCCAGCTACCAGGCTTCTGTAGCATTGTAGTCCCCTAACAAGGGAACAATGTCACCCGACAGCTGGACCGATTCTTATGCGTGGGGTTGCGAGCGCTTTTTTCCACATCGAGCGTTTGGGCATCGTACCCAGCATGCCCCCAGACCATTAAGGGCCTTATTTATATCTCTCACTTTGATGTTCTGCGGGGGATATCCGCTAATGCGGTTTTCCATCTCTAAAGTTGTGGCTAAGTCGAGGCCCGTTAATCTAAACTCGACAGTCGAGATATTTTAACATCGTCTCTTGTGGCGAAAACTTCGCAGAACTTAGCCGCCAGCATCTCCTGAACTTGTCTACCTTCGCTCCGTTCTCCTTTCCGTGGATCTCTCAAATGAAGGCGCCTGTAACAGCCTTCTTGAGTCTAAAATCCTCCATTTCCAGCTCGGCGAGGCTAATTCTCGTCCTCGCGAGTCTCATCACATCCGCGCACGTAATTGAGACTACAGCTGTGGAGGGGGGGCTAGATAGGGCAGCTCAGGAAGAGAGGCGTACCGATGCCCTTCGGGAGCATCCTCCCCTCTTCTTGAAACATCTCCCCCGGCTTTAGTAGGAAGAGGCCTTCTCCTATGCGGACAGTTAATGCCGCCTTGGTACTCTTGGTTTTGGCAATCGTCCTTTTGGCTACCTTAGAAACGACTTACATCCAGATCATTGGCGGCTATGCCTGCGTTGCACTCACTATCTCCGGCGAGAGGGATGCTTGCAGTCGCAGTAAGCAGCACGTCCCTCATTGAGGAGAAGAAGGAGGGATTGTTTTTTTTCCCTTTCTGCCCTGGATCCACCTCCAAAAACGATCCCTTCCCCTCCATCGATTGAGCGGGGGGGGGAGGCTTGAAGTCGCGGTAAGCAGCGCGTCCCCCATTGAGGAGAAGAAGGAGGGATTGTTTTTTTTTCTCTCTCTGTCCCGGCTCCATCTGCAAAAACGATCCCTTCCCCTCCATCGATTGAGCGGGGGGAGGGGCTGCTCCGTTGATGACCAATTTTTTTGGCCGCGATTTGGCAGCGGCACTGTGGGGATCACGTCCATCTTCTACAGACGAGGGAAAAGACGCTCAAGAGCGCCCCATATCACTCGCTCGTTGCCCCCCCCCCTCTCCCCAGGAGTTTGACCTTGGAAGACCTCCCGCCAACGGATGTGACTCTATCCTCGCTAGGGAATTCATTTGTTTTATAACTCCTTGCAGAGGCCTGAAGAACGGTGCCCTCATGTCTTCCTCGGTTACCACCATTCGAACGCAAGGTTCCCTATCCTCCGGAGAGATTCATCCCCCGGAGCAGGTCGCCCCCGCGTTTTCATTAGGTCCCTGGCCGGGCTCTCTTGGCCCGATCACTCCATAATTGATTCCCAACATAGGTCGTCGCTCCGTCCAGTCACATCATGCAACGGGAGGCCGTTGCCTCCCGTTCCTCCTTTTCTCTCTCAAGGAGAATATTCCGGTAGTGAAGGTACACGAACTTTCGATTGAGTTTTTTTCTTTCTTTCTTCCAGGCCCTGCTCGTCGTATTCTTCCGCGAGTTCGATTGTCCTTTCCTTTTTTCGCGGACGTGGAGGTGATCTTAACTTCTGGATCGAGGATCGCCCTATGATCCATCCAGAGTTTTAGCCCTGGCCTCGGCCGTAAATTTCTCCACGTGAGCGGGGTTAAGGGCTGGCCTCCTACGTTCTTCGAGGATTCCTCCTCCGAAGAGAATATTACAAAAGAGGCCAATCTCTTGCGATCTTCCTTGTTCCCGAGCGATTCCATCGAGACTGATGACGCAGCTCGATATTAGCTGTTCGTTACAGCCAATGATGATCTTGGCGGCTACTTCGGCATACGCCCTGGCCTTGCTACTAGCAGGGCCAAGACGCGCCTTACGACGGACTTCCATCTTCTCCCCTTCACCCTTTGCTAGGCGATCTCCATCCGCGATTGGTATAATTTTAGTTTTGGTGTCTGCCATTATTGATCCCTTTTTCCGTGACGGCTCCGGGCGTGCCCTCATCTCCTCAGAAACATGACCTAGAGAGGGCCCCGAGTTCCCCCAAGGGATCGATATATGGAGTGGGCATTAGGAATGTTACATCGGGTGCACTGGTCTCTAATCCTTTACTCACTGCGGGCGAGGCAAGCCTCACTCCCGCGGTTTTCGGAGGTCCCCCGCCTCCGACTATGAGGGTGACGCCACGGATAGGTCGGGTCAGAGAAGCGGCGCCTCTTTCGGACCCTAGCCACCGTGGCAGCCAGCTTACATTCCTACCTCCCGGTGCTCGGGTTCGGAAAGGACGCCGTCGTGGATACACCGTATTACGGACGGAATATGCGCCGAGCGGCCACGCAGCTCCTTCTCCAGGAAAGACGTGAAATAAGTCCACGCGACTCCTCGATCTCCTCTACGGACAGAGTCCGCATCGACAGAGAATTCCCAGTGCACTGAGTTAAAGAACTCTCGGAGACTCCATCATATGATTGAGAGACCATACACCCTCCCCCCTGCGGACAAGTACCGCATCGCGGTAGCTCATCCATCTTCCTCCCAAGTGGCAGAGAGCAATGCTCCTTCTAACAATGCTGTGCCATTGAAATCAGGGCCGCCAACCCTTATCGGCACATTGGGGATCCATCCTAACGAGAACAAAATGCTCAGGAGTCCCCGCTTCGAAGGAAAGAGATTCTCTTGGGGTTCCAGATCCGGTTTACAAACTCCTCCTATTTAACAGAAAAGTACTGCTCTTATATCCTCCCACAAAGGGAACCTAAAGGGAAGCCCCCTCACAAGGTGGCAATCCACGAGGGGAAAATTCTGCAACCATGATTTATCTTCAAATTGTGTAGGATGAAAGTGTTGAAAATAGATATGAGCTATAAAAAGTTATTTAATAAATTTTCTTATATTTTCAATTATTTTTTTATTTTCATAAATTTATTATATATATCAATTTTAGGATTAACATTCTCTTTACATAAAACTTTCCATTTTTCGATTAATTCTTCTTCTTTTGGAAAGCATAAATAACTTATTTTTTGTGTTGTGCGAGTTATTATGCAGCTTTTTATTGACAGCTTTTTATTGAACACGACGGCATAGCAAATAAAATAAAAATAAAATATAAATCTGTATAACAAAACTTTTAAAAGATTAACTAATTAAATTAACTTTAAACTTATTTTTGATAAAACTAACACTTTGAATGCGACTGACACTTGTGTTACTATGTATAATCATGCGTGAAGGTGGCGGATTTCAGTCATTGCGCAGAAAATGCGTTCGAGAAATGAGCATACCTTTTTATTTCCACCATACAATATACGACAATGTCTTCCGACTGATTGTAGACCAGGCCTTCTTGTTATGATGAATATCGGATGTCGTATGATGGATATCGTACATAGTGAGAATCCTACATTTTAAGTATGCTGAGTTTATTCGACCCCGAGCAGCTCCTGAGAGACAAAACGAACAACTGTTTTCTTTTTATCTCCAAGAAGTAATATTACATTATAAAACCTTTTTTGTTTCTTTTTTATGAAATTGCAAAGGCGCATACAGAGGCGCATACAGATTAATTTGCAAATTAATTCTTGAACACTTTTTATTAATAAAATTATGTATCTGCATTATAGTACACATCGCATAAGAATTTTTTATTAAAAAAAATTTTTATTTAAAAAAAGTCGCTCTATACAAATCTTCAGCCATAGAATTCTCTTTGTATTCTTGATCTATTTTCTACTACTGGTTGAGCAGAACTAATCACAAGTGTTCCGCACCAACTGCAATTGGTGCGGAATGCTGAAATTTGTTCGCGTCGCATACTCCAGTATGCTCCTGCCATAATTCTTACTCACTCTAATAATCGCATAGAGTGAGTAGGAGCTATGATAGGAGTTATTATTTGAGCATATTAGAGCATACAATACAAACAAACCTCTTGTGATTGATTCCAATCTCGTTCCACGAAAGGTGCTTTTTCATGCCGCTCATTTCGGCGTCAAAATAAATCACGCAATAGAAATTGATAAATATCAAGCATTAATTTTAATCACATGACTTATTTTGACGCTAAAAATGTGCATTGAGCGTCAGCATGAAAAGGCATCTTTATACTATTCCGTTGCATGGATAAACATCCTTAAGGTGAAATTACACGGTGTGAAAAAGACTGCGGAATAGAGAATGCGTCAATTAGCGTTATTTTGCGTTGTTCCGAATATCACTAATTGGTTTCAATGATGCATTTTCTATTCTGCAGCCTTTTTCCGCATCGAGTAATTTCATCCTCAGGGCTCCATGTGACATATTTACCGCGTATCGCATATCGCGTAACCAATCAACAATTAGTAAAATGCAAAATCACAACAACAGATCGCCTCTGATTACACGGTTACGCGATACGCGATAAATACACATCAGGCACAGTAAAACATACAGTATGGACACTGCACTTTTTATGTGATCCCCAATTTTTAGTGTGCATGCATCTATTTCCAACCAGGAATGTGGCTGCCTTCAGCAATGTGTATTGCAGGCTAAGTTAGGTTAGGTTAGGTTAGCTGGATTTCCTTCCCATAAAATATAATTAATCCTTTCTCCTACAATATTGTGTGAGACTTGTGCTAAAGAAATCGGGTCAAACATGAGTACCACGGGTAAGAACCGTAATACATCGTACAAAGCTTAATTTCTTTTAATTTATGAGAGAAAAGTATGGCAAAGGATTAATAAAATTAAGTTTTACTAAAAAATTAAATCAAATTTTTTCGGAGATGCTATATTGTGTAGACTGTTATATTTGTATGATAAAGTATTCTCATAATAAAGTATGCGTGCATGTGCGTATGTGCGGGCCGGCGTGCGTTTGTGTGTACGTATATAATTAAATTACAACTTCACATTTAATTACAATTTTTAAGCAATATATTATTTTTTCATACATAATTATTCAATTACAATTTTTATAAGTATTTAATCAATTATTATTTTTAATTTACTTATTACTGTTTAATATTATTTTTATATAATGAGTTCATTAATATGTATTATATTATTATATAATTCTGATTCAAAAATATATTCGCTATAAACAAATTTCATGACACGACCGAATTATTTTTTTTTTTTTAGAAAAATCATTCTGTAGCTTTACAAAAACTCAAATTTATAAGCGCCTTTCCAACCCACAACATGGCGACGAGTTATAACCTGGGATCCACTGTATCAAAGATGCCGACGCTCAGTGTCCATATTGTATGTACTTATACTGTGGGGACTTAAGCCTGATGCTGGATTCACATTGGATTCGACGTGCGTCGTACAATCTTCTGCAATCAATCAGAAAATAGGATTTTGCTTTGTATTTATAATGGCCCTTAATATTAGGATCAGCGCTTGATGAATGTGGGGGATATCCAAATTTTTTATTAGGATAATGATGTATCAGTGGTATCATCGCTATATATCACGCTCATCTTGAATAAAGTCGTCCTTTTTGATCCAAATATAGAAATGCTTCCGGAGGAAACCGGATGGACAAGGCTTTTTCGTAATACATTGAATTTGGGTACAAGGCGTTATATATTAGACTATTTTCTTTAATCTTGCTCGCTCGCTTAAAAGTAGTGATCGCGAATTAATTTAATTATGAAATTGTCTATTCGAGGAATATTAGCTTTACTGTACAAGATACTATTGCTAACATATTTTGTGTAGTCCGTATGTTTCGATCTATATATATTTAGACAAAGCGCGTAAGCACTTTCTTTCAAATAATCGGATTTTCTCCATAAGAGATGCACTCACATTGAACTATATAGAACATCCGTATGTAATTATCGCCTAACTAGTAGTTGATAGCAGATTAATTTAATCTTTGGGTATATTTGGAGTAAAATAGTCTTTTTTGTTGCATGAATGAATTAGTGGCTTTCATCAACTATATATCCACATGGGTTCTTATGATGCAATCTCTCATCGAGATTGATTCCAAGATATTTAACAGACTTTTTATGAAGGATTCTTTGTGTTTTGTTATCCATTGGGGCGCTCTCAATATGAAATGTTTTATATATTTTCCTTACGTTGTTCCGTACGTCGCATACGTTAAGTTGCTCTAAGTAATATCGTTTCACATTTGTCTATATTTGTAATTTCCATGTATGATAATAGTATTCTAGTTTTCTGAATGTTTCTTGTAACGTCTATTGGATTCTGGAAGGTCAATTGTCCACTGAGTATACTATCAGATCGTCCGCGAATGCAATAACTTGAGGCTTATTTGATTGAGTTAATTCGAATATTTTTAAAGCCACATAAATATTAAACAATATAGGTGAATTAACTGTGCCTTGTTATAATCCGTTGTTAATTTGAAATGTCTTATTTGAGAGAGTATCTCCCTATGCTGTTATTAGCGATCTACAACTGCACAAGAAACATGGAGAAATTTGAAAAAGGTGTTTCAGGACTCAATAGAAGAATAGGGCTGCTTCGTACGCTCATCACTACAAAACTAGACGACAGTCAATCAGTTGATTATGTTAATTGTATAATTGGCACCGCACACAAACTGAAAAAAGTTGGTATGGAAATCAACAATGAATGGATCGGCGCGTTGATGTTAGCAGGACTTCCGGAAAGCTACAAGCCCATGATTCTAGGACTCGAGAATTCAGGTATTCCGCGGATTCAATTAAAACTAAATTATTGCAGCATGTAAAAAATATTCTGGACAAAACAAAATCATGTAGTACGCTTACAGTAAAATTTTTGCCAAAGTATACAACAGCGAAAGGATCCCAGATGCTTTGAGTGTAACAAACGTGGACATTTTGCTAAGAATTGTTACAGTAAGAAAAATAATAAACAAAATATGACGAAGAAGTCGTCTGTAAAGGAAGAAAATAATTCAGCCAAACAATCCACTCTGTTGTGCAATACGTTGCTACTTGATGAGGCGGACACAAATAAATGGTACATTGATTCCGGAGTGTCTGTACATATATGATTAAATGTCGTGATCGGATGTCAATAAAACCAAAGGATATGAAAATATCATAATAGATAAAACACGAATTCCAGTTGAAAGTCAATGTGATATGCATTTAAATATCTCAATAAACGAGTCAGTGCCACTGTTAAAGTTAAGAATGTTTTGTACGTTCCAAATTTAGTCACAAATCTTTTGTCAGTGAGCGAAATGACAAAAGAGGAAATAAGGTTTGACTTAAACGTCAAATATTCAATAGTCATAATCAAGTGGTTGCTACTGCAGCCGTCGTTGGAAATATGTACAAACTGAATCGTCCTGAAGCAAGCATGCTGCGTTAGATGAATCAGGAAATGACAATATGGTATCATAGACTCGGTCACATCGATGAAGGAAATCTTTAAAGGCTGGTTAAAGCATGGTTTCTGGAATAAATCTAAGTGGATTTTAGACGCTGTGAGATCTGCATCAAGCAGTCGAGACTGCTCTTCAAACATATTGGAAATAGAGCTAAAGAAGTTCTAGAATTGATTCACTCAGATTTATGTGGGCCATTACAAGTAAACTTCGTCGGAAGTACTAAATATTTCCTAACTTTTATTGATGATTTTTCGCGGAAAATTTACGTCTATATATACTTAAAAGTAAAGATGAAGTTTTAAGTCATTTCAAATCATTTAAGAATCTCGTTGAAAAATAATATAAAAAAATATCAAAGCACTCAAGGACAACGGTACCGAATACGTAAACGGAGCTTTTGAAACTTTTTAAAATGAAGTAGATATAATCCATCAGAAATCCATCAGCACCTTACACGTCAGAGCAAAATGGCTTGACAGAGAGAATGAATCGTACCTTGGTTGAAAAAGCACGTTGCATATTGTTTGATGCAAAATTAGATTGTGCTCTATAAGCTGAGACAATTAATACAGCTGCATCATCAATCGCCATTTCGAGGATCAGTTGCCAAAAGAAATTTGGATCAGATGCAAACTGAATTTAGAATGTCTGCGAATTTTTGGTTCAAAAGCAATAGTACATATTTCGAAGCAAAAACATCAGAAACTGGATCCTAAATCAATAGAATGTATCATAGTTGGATATTGCGACATCATCAAAGGATATACTATTTAATAAGACAACTAGAGACATAATAATCAGTCGAGATATATCATATTTAGGGAAGACCAAAGCACAAACTCACAAAAGATGAAAGAACAAAAAAACTTCAGTCAATTCCTGATCGATCTTGATTCAGTGAGAATTTCGGAAAACAACTAAAATTAAGATAGTTCTGAGGAAAAAGACGTTACAAATGATGAATATATAGAAGATTTTGATAGTGCCTAAGAATATCTTCATTCCGAACACACAGCAGCGATACATATTCTCTAGTCATTCATTATGATTCGATCAGATATCTTCTGGCAATGGTAGTTAATTTGAATTTACGTATAGATCAGATGGATACTATCACAGCATTTTTACAAGGAAAACTGAAGCACGAGATTTATATGTTGCAACCAGAAGAATTCTAACAGGGTCAACAGGTTTGTCGTCTAAGAAAAATCATTGTACGGATTAAAATAAGCCAGTCGCATTTGGAACGAGAAGTTAAATGAAAGGCTCAAGGACATTGGATTAAAAAAGTCAAAAGCAGATCCGTATATTTACTATGATATATCTGCTACAAATATTATCGTAGTAGCAATCTACGTTGACAATATCCTTATTTTTTGGAACAATGTTCAACGTAGAGAAGAAATCAAATTAAGAAAGAATTAATGACTAGGTGCAAGATGAAGGATCTGGGACAAGCGCGACAAGTGCTTGGCATGCGTATTGAGCAAAGATAAGATAAAGGACAAATTATAGTGGATCAAGAAGAATATTGAAGATTTTAAAGAAATTCAATATGTCTGATTGTAATTCAAGCAGTATACTCATAGATAGATCTCAACGTGAAAAGATTGTATCTATGAAAGAAAAGATAAATAAAATTCCCTACCAAAAAGCCGTCGGAAGTCTTATATGTAGCTCAAATTTCACGGACAAATTATGCAGTTAACGCTTGCAATCGATACAACAATAATCCGGAACAGTCTCACAGTAAAGAAAATCTTCCGTTATTTACAGGGATTGAGGTGACCAAAGAGATAAAGCTAATCTTTCAAAAGTCAATGAACTATGAAATCAATGGATATTACGATTTTGATTAGGGACCTGGATGATCGAAAATCAGTCTTCAATCA
>Ga0157363_1007549_pt1 | contig 10294 bp, 6 predicted proteins | sample AttsexASBM1_FD_111477 | JGI IMG/M metagenome (GOLD analysis project Ga0157363, IMG submission 111477) | Fungus gardens microbial communities from leaf cutter ant in Ribeirão Preto, State of São Paulo, Brazil - Atta sexdens ASBM1 | ecosystem: Host-associated > Fungi > Mycelium > Unclassified ...
CAAAGCGTCCCACACACGCTTTATATAAGACTTACAATTCCTACCAAGGCACCTTAGATTCTTTTGAAGCGACGATCTTTCAGACGATTGATCTGATCTTTAGATCTTTGTATTGCCTTGAGTTTCATCACGAAGAAAATCTGACTTGCTTCATGATCGCTAACATACAACTTCAACGTCATTTAAGATCAACACGACTGTAATTTTCCTTTTCTTTTTTTTTTCTTTTAAAAATGTTTTACTCGCGTAAAAACATTCGTGTAATCCCCTTTTGATTTGTTCTTATTATAAATAAATTTCATATTTTATTGATTTTGTATACGAGCGATATTCCTGATCATGGCGCAACATTATTGTTCCCACTGTGCAATGCGAACCAATGTATGTTTCTGTTGTATAGAGCACATTGCTTCCGCTAGTCCCTAAAGTTAAATAAATGCAAAACATACGAACAAGCTAACAAAAGTTACTATCACTATTGCGTTAATTATCAAACAGCTTATATCCTACAATAAAGGCTACACGCACAAGACTCATTTCCTGACCTGTTTCATATAGATCCTCAGAGAAAAGCCTTTTAATTCCCGTCACGTCCCATTCGCAGACGTTTGCTGATATTGCCTTGCTTTGACAAAAAAACTCATTTAAATCAAAAGGCAATTCAAAAGGACCACTGCAGAGCTTCGAACTCGGAGCTTTTCTAACTCGTTGCAGTCTGCTATAAAAAATTCACATATTAGATAGAAGCGTCGCAGGATGTAAGACTAATACGAAATTACTTTTTCACGAAGGATTACGAAACCCTCCAGCACACTAGAAAGCGGCTCGTATTGATCCGACACTAATTCCGCCTTTTCGCCCGTGCACAGCAACACTGGTGTAGTTTGTACATGACCGCCAACAATAGATTTCGGATTACCTGCTTTCCCCACAACATCCACGTTTTGACCGATTCTTACCGATACCGGTAAATTCTGTAAAGTATTGATAATATTGTTTCTAAATCTGGAATATTTACATCTTACAATCCTTTTGCATACCGTAAGATTTTCATTCACAGTGACCAGCCATCTTGGTTCCATCGCGATCGCCAAGCAGTACATTAAATAGTGAGATTGAGATAATAGGAGATTTCTGCAATCTAAACACGCAACGAGAACGACCATCAAACCAGCTAGGGCGGTATAGTCTAAAATTTTTGAAGAGTATCGCAAAGGCGATAAAGATAAAGTGCCCTAAAAGAAAAAATATACATAAGGATGCAACTTTTTAAAAAAAAAGAACGATCATTAATAATTTTCATTTTATGTTAAAGAGAAACGAATCGATTCATCAGAAAGAAATTGTTATTTGTTTATTAACTGATTATTATTAACTGATTATCGTTATCTGTTATTATAAACATTTTTATTGGCCCGACTTTATCGAGTCTTTTACCTTGCCCAGATGCACCAAACCCTGAGAAATACGCACAAAGAACAGATGAGAGGGATTCTTCGCGTAATAAGCCGCCAGCTGTCTCAACATCGTTGCCAATCGCGCATTGTTGGTACCTGCACCTACCAGACCGAGGGCGAAAATCGCATTTAAAGCGACATCGGCGTCATTGTCGTGGCTGTATTTGTTCAGCACGTCTACAACAGCTGGGTCAGCATTCGACAGAGAGGATAAGGCCAATGCGAGAGGCATAGCACGTCGCGCTGGCGTTGGCCCATATCTTCCAACCTGATTTGTTAAGCAATCGTAATCGTAACGAGGACTCAAGGGATCATAAGAATCATTCCCAAGATAAATATTAATTAAAGTCGATTACACTTCTAACTGATCTTCCGCTTCTAGTTCTATACTACGAAAGGAAAGAGAGTTAAATCGCTGTGAATGAATTATTGGAACCCATAAACATTAATTAAGATGAATTGAGATTTGTGATGATTGATAAATGTTTTTATCTCCTTCCGTCTTAGGAGCATAAATATTCATGACAGTTTATTGAGGTCTCATATGGATTATGGATACTTAATTTTTTTACCTGACCAAAAATCCTCGAATTTTCTTTTCCTTCTCCAAGCCCAACTACACCTACCCCAAGGGATGCTATAGCCTGTGAAACTCCAATGTCTCTGAAATTAATACAAACATTGATTATTTTTTAACTATAATTATTTAGTATTAAATATGTGGAAGCAAAAAATTAATTTTTTTTCCTCAAATTACATCCATGAAAAAGTTACTTATTTATATTTGCTATTCTAAATTATTTATTAATAATTATTTATTAATAATATATCTTATTTAACATTTTATATTTTTACTTTTAATAATATACTTACTTAGCAAGTTCTTCGATTTGATTATCGTCTTTTTTATTCTTTTCTAATTTAAAACTTTGTGATCTTTGATCGCAACAACTTGGTATCGGAGTATTTTCAGGTGTTGTTTTTGTGCTCATTACTTCCTCAACTGTTTCCGAACAGATTCTTAATAATTCTTGCACTATCAATACATCACCAGTACCCGCATATGCGCAAATCTAACAATTACTTTTATCAGATTTGAATTGTATACGATACTTTTCGAAGAAGTTACGCAATTATAATAATATTTTGTTATAAGGATTATGAAAAACTTTCTCACAAGATAATTTTCGAGAAAATCATAACAATTTAATTTTACTTGTAGCATAGTTTGCGAAGCAAAGTTATATGGTTCCGGCAAAGCCTCCAGGGCTGCGGATGGTGTTTCTATAGCATCTCGAGTTCCCATATAAATCATTCCTAGGGCTAACGCCAAAAATCTGCGTAATAAAAATGATTCCTATGTTATACCTACACATTTACGTATAATATTTATAATTATTTATGTATTTATGTATGTACTTTTACATTATCCATAAATATAACAATATAATTATACCTGGAATGTGTAATAACAAGTTCCTTTATAGATAGTCCCAATAATTTCAATAAGATTGCTGAAGATACATCGGAATTTCCTGAGCCTACATTCACAAGACCCAAAGAAATGGCAATCAGCGATAACACTTGTATATTATCTGAAAAAAATTGTAGTTATATGACGATTAATTATTTTTAGTCGTATAAATATAAAATATAATAAAATATATGAGAGAAAGAAATCTCATACAATTTAAAAAATATCAAAATTATCTTTAATTTTTTTTATCATTGAAGAAGAGTTCATTCTTTTATTTTTTAAGCAAACTGGAATGAAAAAAATGAAGATTATTACATTAGCATAAAATTACATTACTTTGCTCATCGGCTAAAGCTCCAGAAAGAAGTTCGGTGACATCTTTTCTTCTGGACCCAGCGTAAGCCAGACCTAATCCTAGGATGGCTCCTATGCGAAGGATTTGGCTGTTTGATTTTACGTACTCGCTGAGAAGTGCCAAAGCCGGATCGCATTCATTACGAATTCCGCAATTCACCAGTCCGATTGCTAGCAAGGCACCAGATTTCACGTAGTCTTCGTTCGTATAAAGATACCTAAGCGGATAATAGAACCATCAGTAAGTAAGCTCAAAAATAAATAATAATAAATAAGTTCTTTTTTCTATTAATGATTTATTATAATCTTATTATATCTTTTTTCAAAGAAATGTTTGAAAAAGTTAGAATTAATTCACGATAAAGATTAATATATTTTTGCTTGGAATTTATATTAACTTGTCGATGGGAATTAATCCGCCGTCGACATCCCACATATGTATCAAACCCAAAGAAGCAGTAGCTGATAACATTCCATGTTCCTGGAATGCAAAAAACCACATGTTTTTATTTGCGTTGCAATATTTTTATATTATATAACTTTTTAATCAAAAGATATATTTAATATATATATATCTCAATCCTTCTTTCTATAAAGTATGATAAATAATTATTCATATTTTCCATTACACAAGAGACCAGTATTTATATTTAAGATTTTCTTAAGTACAGTCTTAAGATGTCAAGAATCAATCACAAAACTGTGTGTGTACATCAGCATCTTAAGATATTACTTAAGACAATCTTGATAAGAATCGATTATGAATACTGGTCAAAGATTAATTAACTATATAATTTTTAATATTAAAATTCTGGAAAATTAATTGGCATTAACTAAGATACTCTTCTTAAATTATTGAAAAATTAAGTTAAACCTTATTTTTATACACCCAACAATCCGACGTGTTTGCCATCAGCTTATCCTGGCCGAAACCTGCGTGCACGAAACCAGAAACGAAACTCGCCGCTAAATTCGCTCTAGCTGAATCATGTTCCATTTGTCTAAATCCGCTTACCAACCAACTCTTGTAGATATCTTCTGGGAGCTTTGGCTCGAGTATATCAAGCTCTCTGGCAAGAATTTGGAAATGAGTGTTTACATGGCCATTGCTGAGGATCGCCTCGATGTCCTTAGCATCGTTTCCATGATATTCCGACCTCAAGGGTTGATCCTATTTAGTAAACAGATTACTGTCAATTTCATCTTATTGTCAATTTATTGAGTAAATTAATTTTCTTTTAATTATTAATTTCTTCAAAATCAAAACGTTATCTTTATAATTATATCCCTTTTTTTTAGCTTAGTTGATTCCTATTAAATTCTTGTAAAGGATAATTAAAAGATATACTTATTATTGGATTAAAAGAAAGAAGTAGAAAGACGCTTAGAGATTGTGTAATTGTTGTTTATCATTTAATTTATTTAATTTAATTTACTTTCTATAGAAGAAAGTTTAGCTATTTATATTACGATTTATACATTTACATATTTCTGTATATGAAATTAATGGAATGTAGGGCATTTCTGAATCGCTATTAACATTGTCTTACGCGCTATGCATCTGCTTCTTCCTCTGATCTTATGAAATAAAGTCAAATGCTATGCAGATATTATGCAAGGAGTTACTTGCAGACGGGAGAGAATAAAGGCTAATTGGTTCCTCGTCAAAGAATCGGGACAAGCGGTGAAGCACTTGAAAACAAGTTCCGAATTTACAAGTTGCAGCGCTACCAAAATTGCCCTCGTATACTCGTTAAACTTTAGATATTGCTCCGTAGCAAATTCTAATATTTGTCTTCTTTCTGTCTCTTCACTGAATTAAAAATATGTGTAGTTTAACAAGTAATTCAATCATACAAACACGCGAAGTAGATTAGAATTTATTGAATAGTGAATAGCTTAATATTTTTAATATATTTTATTGAAATATGCAGCTATATTTATATTTTAAATCATAATCAAGTTGTATAACTTAAAAAAATTACACTTCGTTCATAAATGAATTTATGTTTCAAATTATGTTCAATACAAGGATAATTTATTTTATAAAATCTATTAGATTTGCTTTTATTAAAAAAAAAATAAGACCAGTACACTTTTAATTATAGTAATATTATCCAGTAAACATTACCTGTAAGCCGCGCAATTAATTAAATAATAGCACACACGCGCAAAATTTGTAGGCTCTAGGTATTCCGCGAGAAAATTCAGCTCGTCAATTTCCAGGCATAAATCACATGCTTGTATTTCCGCATTGTGTCTCGTGTCGAACGCTATGATGCTCTTGATCAAGGGTGTAAGACGTTTTCTAATACAAGAAATATACTGTGTGAATGTGTATTTTATATTGTTCTTATTACCTCTCGGTGTTGATATAAATATAAAACTGAGTATTAGGAATATGTAACAAGGAAGTGATATCTAAATTTCTGCTACAAATTGTCGCATCATCATAAAACATTTTATTTGTATAATCATATATTTTTAAGTAATATATGGTATTACTATATAATATATTTTACCGGATCTCACGCTCCTCTTTGATCGGTGCATGCGTCCATTCATCGACGATCTGTGCCTCGAGTTGTCGCACGTATTCATGGCCCCATTCCCCGGGATTATCCACAGCTCCTTTGATACAAAAATCTAGACAGTCTCTGGATTCCGGAGTAGCTCCAGCGAGAGCAAGTACACTCAGGATTTCTGCAAAACGTATCTTTGCTTCTTCCCTTTTGAGTCTTGCGTATGTGTTGCGCAAGTTCGGATAAAAATTTCTCAAATATTTGAGAGGTTTCGGAACGGATGTCATCGAAGTCGTGGATGTACGTATCAACATTCTCAGATGATTCAATGACAGCAACATAGCTATTTCATCTTTACCCTAATATGAAAATTATATACATATACATGCAATTTCTTTTCTAAGATAGAATTTTTTAACTATTAAAGAAAGAGTTGATAAATTTTAGATACATTTTACTCTAAATCGAAATTTTTTCAAAAATGAAACTGTCAAAATTTATTTACTTGTAATATATCAACTGCTTGTAGTAATTCTTCCTGTAATTTCTTATCTTCTTCACTCTATATAAAAAAGTGCAAAATAATGTTGATACATATTTTATTTTTAACACAGACTTATATTTAAATTCACAAACAATATTCTTTTAAATTGATATTTTAACATTTCTTGCAATTTTTAGTCAATATTATATGCTTACCATATCACTTTCCTTATCTTGATTACGTTTATTCATCGTTTTACAAATATTTGGCACGATTCAATAACGTTGAATTGAACGATTCAAAAAGCTTTAATTAATATATTGTCAAATAAATTTTCGTATCCGCCATACGCAGCGTACGGCTTTTGTTTCATTATTTTTCGGGAACCGACATATGTGGTGACGATTAAATATTTATTAAAGTTCGTGTTTATACAGCCGCTGCTGTTTCTATTGAAAAATTTGGTTAAAATCAGTTTTAAAATGTAATTCAAGCGTATATTAAAAATTAATTCTTTATTCATGACATATTCGTCGTATTTTTAATCGTAACACAATTAAAAAGTTAGATGATGTTTGTCTTGAAAGTTATAATTTATCCATTAATTAAAAGCAGATCGAAAGCAATTTTATTTTATTGATATTCTTTCATTCCTTATAAACTTTCATTTCTTATAATATCTTTATATTAAACTTTAAATAGACGAGTTTTTTAATTAATCGATTAATTAATCGCATTATACGTAAACAATGTTTGTTCCATAAAAGCTGCATTTGTATGTAATACATCAATCGATTAATTAAAAAACTCGTCTAACACTTAAATAGAAATTTCTTTTTGAAAGAAATAAAATTTCCTTTTATATGTAAATATCTTAAAAAAATATTTTTCAAATTAATACATATTAAATACGACAAAAAACGCCAAGAACGGTTAAATTTTGGATGTTACAATTAATACATTATATATTTTTTTTATTAAATCAATTTATTTCAGATATAATTGCGAGCCGATAACATTCGGTTTCAACACAATCATTCTGAAATGCTAATAATCCCTCTCTTACTTTCTTTTTTTCTTTCTAATTTAATTTAGGGGGAGGTTATTAGCGTTTCAGAATGATTGTGTTGAAACCGAACGTTATCGGTTTGCAATTATATCTGGAATAAATTGATATAAAAAAAGAATATATAATGTATTAATTGTAACATTCAAAATTTGAATTCTTGGCGTTCTTGGCGTTCTTTATCATGTTTGATGTATTCACATACGATCATGCTTAAAATTCTTAATAAATGAATACGTATTATTTTCTTAAAGTTATATTCTTTATTTTATATATTAAGAAAATATATTAATATAATATTATCATGTAATTTGGGAAAATGGAAAAGAAAGGTTTATTGTTTGTCATAAAATAAAATTTGGCATAAAATTACAATAAATATATTAAATTATTTTAAAATATAACTATCATTTATTTTTAATTATAATAATTATATACAAAATATGTCGTTAGTATTAAAATATATACAACATAGCCAAAAATAGTTGATATGTAACAGATTAGAGTAGTGCTCTCAAATAAAATTTGTTATTTTCAAAATTGATTTGTCATTCGCATTCGAACATTTTAATGTGAAGGAACCTTACAGACATTCATTTATTAATAGAACGCTTTTACTGTATATGTGTGTGTGTGTGTGTGTGTGTGTGTGTGTGTGTGTATGTGTGTGTGTGTGTGTACTTTATAAAAGTCTTATTCGTTGATCAACACATATGTGCAACGAGTGCATGATTAATTATTAAATTGAATCACTTTTATATAATTATAATTTCCATTATTTTAATTCCGTCTGCTAAATTTTGAAGCAATATGACAAAGAATAAAAAATTATTTTTTATAATTTTACATTAAAATTATATTATTTTTATATTAAAATTTTTAATCGTAAATATTGAAACAATATTAAATTAAAACTTTCATATTTCTCTTTAAATCATTAAGAATAAAAAATGCATTGTGCACTTAAGAGTAGTATTCTCATTAAGATAATATTATGACTTTTTTTTATAATAATTTAATGTAAATCAACTAATAATACAATGGATATTACTCCCAAAATTATTTTATTCGCGTAAATATATTAATATTCATTGTATATAAATTATGGGTATTTTGTAAATAACTAAATACGACTTTGTTATTGTCACTATTTATAAAATGATAGCTTTGTTATTGTCAATATAAAAAACAAAGTTTTATAAAAAACAAAGTTATATAGCTCATTTCTCTATTTCTCTTCGTTATATAAATTCATCGATTTATTGATTTTAATGATTTCAAGTTTCATCGATATGAAATTTTCTTTTAAATTTTAATATCTCTCTGACATAATTAACATTTACGTTCTCTATGTAGACGCATTATAAAATGACTAGTCTCTCATCCGTGAACGAGAAATACGCCGCGAAATTAATATTTTTGGTTTTTCGTTCGCTTTATACTACGTCCACAATAATGTGTAATACTAGGAAAATCCCAATACGTAATATATTATAAATAGGAGAGTCATATTGTTGCTTCACTGCGTTTCTTAATCACGGATCTGATAGGAACTTGAAAACATAGAAACATTTATTGACATATTACAAATTCCTTTATGCTTAGAAAGACGAAGTTTATAGACAATGATACACATATCGAAGTATATCATTAACGCGAGCGTACTTATAAATATGTATGATATGACTTCCATTATGTACAAATACAATTACTGTGCTATGTTAAATGTGTTTGGAAGATGAAATATTTTTGGTTCCCTGTTGCAGAAAATAACAAAATAGTATCTGCGTATATGTGAGCAAAAATAAAGTCTATCCTCGTTTTACTCTCTCTCTCTCTCTCTCTCTCTCTCTCTCTCTCTCTCTCTCTCTCTCTCTCTCTCTCTCTCTAGATACCTGATCATTTTATTTAAATTATTAGACCATCATGCAGTGATTGCTTAAAAATATTTCTTTTTCACCCATATTATCTATATCTGTGTAAATTTGGCAGTAGATGAGATACATATATTATCCGCATTTCTGATGATTTACTTGAATCTCCTTCTTTATATCCAATTCCTATATAGATGTCCTATAAAAATGTAAAACTTTACATATTTTTTAAAAATATTTAATCTCTTAAAAGTGTTGATGAATTCATCGAGTTCAGCATGTACATCAAGATAATCGAACCCGACTGCTCCCGTCTCACTTTTTACCATTCTCGACGCTTGCGGTTGAAGTTACTCCGTTGAGCTCATCCTGGATTTGCTGAAGAGTCTTGCCTTTCGTTTCGGGCAGCAAAAATATCGTGTAAAGGACACTAACTAAACAGAATCCTGCGAACATCCAAAAGGACGCGTAATTGCCTAATGCTTGCTCGATGTTACTAACGAATTTGGTAAGGAGGAAGGCCAAGAACCAGCAGACGGAAACCGTTATACCGGAAGCCTTGGCCTTAACATTCGGATCGAACATTTCGCCCATCACTGCCCACGGAAGAGGACCCCAGCCCACGCAGTATGTGGCGATAAAGATGACTAGCGAGACTATCGGCAACCAGGATATCTGTTCCACTACGTCATCCGCGTGCTGTACTTCCTTCAGGTAGAAATATAAGCCCATAGCACACTGCAAAACCAATAGTCACATTATAAGCACATGATAAAAGCGCGAGAACAAAAGTTAAAATTTGTATGATAAAAAACTGAATGCTGCTATATAAACATATTTGGTGTTTGAAAAATTCTTATCTACATATAGTGGCGCGTCATTACAAAATGTTTCTGACAATTTTTACTATATTGATCTTCCACAGAGTGGGACTGCCTTCTAAATTTAAGTAGATTCACAATGGCACGAAAAAAGGAAACTCAAAATGTTTAAAAAAATTCTTAGAATGCAAAAATTATAATTATTTCAATTCATTTCAATCGACGTGTTATCATACGCG
>Ga0157363_1007551_pt1 | contig 10293 bp, 3 predicted proteins | sample AttsexASBM1_FD_111477 | JGI IMG/M metagenome (GOLD analysis project Ga0157363, IMG submission 111477) | Fungus gardens microbial communities from leaf cutter ant in Ribeirão Preto, State of São Paulo, Brazil - Atta sexdens ASBM1 | ecosystem: Host-associated > Fungi > Mycelium > Unclassified ...
AGCATTCGATGAGCCTCAGCCGCAGATTTCTTCATATTGAAGCAAAAAATTAAAACCTCCCGCAAATGACGAGAATTTGGCTCGTAAATTGACATTTTCAATCGAGAATAACTTTATGATGCAAACACAAATCGATTAATGTTTCTATGGGGTTATGTTCACAGATGCCCAAGTTTATTGTATGAGGTTCATGATCTATTTATTTCGACCACCACTTACCGCTAAAGCCATCTATAGGAAAACGGCGGAAGCAAAGTTGTACACCTAATATATAAATTGAAACAAGATCTTAGAAATTCTTAATTTTTTTGTAGATATTTGTAATGGGACGTAGAATAATGTTGTTTGTTTAAAAAATCAGAAAGAAATCCTCTGTCTTCAAACAACATCATTTTATGAATATCTCTTACTTTGAATATCTACGAAAAATTATGGATTTTTAAGACTTTGTCAATTTATATAGTTTTTCTGTATTTTTTCATAAAAGTTTTTGTTCGCTAAAGCAGGAAAAACCATATTTGAAAACTATTTAAAATATCTATTTATCTATTTTACATTTAAAATGGATTCGAAAAACTCATTTTACATTTTGCATTTTAAATAAAATATTTTGCTTTTTAAAAGTATTTTACAATTAGTATTTTAAATGGAATTCGAAAGGCATTTTATTCAGCCCTGTTTTTATGGAGGATAAAATGGATTGAGGACAAAAATACAAGAAATTACTATGGACAATGCTGCTGCTAATATCACATTTATGGAAGAACTTGCTTATTTAATGAATTCTGCATATGAAAATTTCTATCCCTATGACTAACACTTCAGATGTTCATGTATTGCCCATATCGCTAATTTGGGAATCCAAGATATGCTTCGAGTATTAAAAACTAACACAATCTGTATGTACAAAATGACAATAGCGATGATATTGAAGAGATTGATAAAAGTAATAACGATGATAAGACGAAGATAAGGCGAGAATAGCAGAAAATTGGCAAAAGGCATTCTTCAAAAAATTGAAATATTCAGAGCAATTGAGAAATAAATTTAACGTTTGCTGTGAAACAAAAAATATTAAGTCCCTTGTACCAATTCTTGATGTATCTAAGAGATAGAACTTTACTTTTGAAATGATTAAAGCAGCACTCAGAATAAAACAGGTTTTGGATCTACTATGTCAAAACAACAAATGTTTACTTCTGCATTTCCGAAAACGACTGGAAAATATTATCAAAATTTTTTCAATATCTTCGTCTGTTCAAACAATTATCTGATATTTTTGACAGAGAAAAGTATGTTACATTGTCCCTCGCCGTGGTAACATTTAATATGTTATTAGATAAAATCGAAAAAGCAATTGGCAAATACAATGAAGATAATAAATCTTTCACATGTACATTATAATATTCAAGAAGTACTGATTGCTGCTCGAGATAAACTTGTAAAACATTACAGAAAAATGAATTATATATACTGCATTGTTTTAATTCCTGATCCACGCTATAAAAAAGAGACTTCACAAATTTTTTAAATTTACTAAATAGGGAAAAGAAATGGCTAATGCTTTGTTGAAAAAATTTGAGAAAATTTATAAAGAGCACTATTGAAATAAGGATGTAAATAACATATTAAATAATGATACGAGAGCAAATCAATAAGTTTTTAGAAAAATATAATAAAACACATTTTTTTTGATCGATTCATTTTTATTTCTCAACATTGTCTTCTTTTAACTCGATGCACTTAATCCAACGATTCTCCAACTTTTTCAAATCATCCATAATATGATTTATTCAACCCTTCAAAATAAGCCTCTGTTTTGGCCAGTACCATCAATTTCTAATAAATTCAATAGACTTAAAAATAAAGATGTGAAAATTTCTTTCTATAGTAAGAATAAATTTTAAAAATTTATATGAATTCACAAAGACCCTCTTCCACGCAAAAAATCTCGCAAAAAATAATGTAGCATATAAAATCAATTAAATAAAGAATGTGATGCTTCTTATGTCGAATAGATGAGCAAACAATTAAAAACAAGAATAATTGAACATAGAAATCATATAAATTACATCTTTGCTCGTTCTGTTATAACTGATTATAGAAGATGCAATATGAATTTGATTAGGAAAATCTTAAAATATTAAATGAAAAATCTTTTTATAGAAAACGCTTAATCTCTGAGATGCTTAATATTAAAAAACAAATAAATGGTTTCAATCTGAAAACAGATACGAAGGGTCTTCATAAAGCATACAGCAATACATAATAAATAGTATTTGGCAGTACCATCACTTATTCAGTATTTGTTCATGTCGTGTTCACATTATTTATTATAACTTATTTATTTATAATTTATTTATTTATTACAATCGATTTTATCCTCTGACTATGGACATATTTATTATTTTTATTTTTTATAATACAATTTTATCATTTTGATACATTTTCATTTATTTAATTTATTTATTATATTATATTTTATTTGGTTTTTACACTAACTTTAAATCTTCCAATCAGTAGACAATGTTTTTTAAATGTTTTTTAAACATTTATTTTTCATTAATTTTACATTTTTCACGATTTTCAAAAATTCATTAATTTAACGTTTATAAACATTATAATTTTTCATTTGAAATAAATGATTGAAAAAACACTGTATAAACATTTATTTAATGTTTATTTAATGTTTATTTTGAATTTATTTTTTATTTGAAATAATGGTTTGAAAAAACTTTTTTAAACGCAAAAAATAATAAATAAAATGTCAATTTGAGCCAACACTGGTTATTCATGTGTATTTTATCATTTATTCAAAGTGAATATTAAAACGTATATTTTGACTTACGATCAAAGTCCTCTTCAGGAAAAAGAAATTTATTTAAACTATTAACTACCAAATATAATGATAGCACATACAAGTATAAATTATTAACGTATAAACTGAAATAAAATGTATAATGTAATGTATAAAAAATGTATAAAATAAAAATGTATAACGTATAAAATGAAAAAACTGTGGTAGTAAAATCCAAGTTAATCTTGGTCATCAAATTACTAAGTTTACTAAAAAAAAAAAAGAAAGAGATTTTTTTGTTTTGAATCGATCGTTCAAAAGGAGTTAAAAAATATTTTAAATTGCTAACATGAAATTATCCGCAAAAAATATGGTAAAATAAACTTATGTGACTGTCAAGATGAACTGTTTCTACATATAAGGTTTGTACAATGTTCGATTAGACCGTTCTATTTATTGTACAATTAATTATTAAATAATATTATAAAGTTAATATATATAAATTAAAAAGTTAATATAAATAATAATTAAAATCAAACTTCAGTTCACTTACATGAAATAAAATTAAGAATTACTAGACACAATATAACTGTTTGGAAGACGAATGTCAAATGAAAATTGAAAGTAGACAAGAGAATATGTACTTACAAAGACAATAAATATAAATAATAAATAATCAAGGATAAACGATATAGATTGGAACCATTACGTCTCTGAAAATAGATCTATATATAACGGATCGAGAGAAAATGTATTGTTTTGTAAATTTAGGCCTAATTTTTGTTTTTTAATATGTATCATCTCCAATAACAATCTTTTATATAAAATTTATTCTTTGTCTAAATATATACGTTATCCCAATCAAATTCATGAAATAAGTCCATACGATGTATAATAACCGAATTGTTTGTTTCTGTTAATATGATTCTTATGTTCACTTATGCGCATTTTAAGACATCTGCTTTTTTATCCAACATACGACGCATCACAGTCCTTACAGTCAATCTTATATACTACATTAGATTGAAAAGATTGAGGTAGTACATCTTTTTGGATTTTGATAAATTTATTGAGCTTATTTATGCCTTTATAGGCCATACATATAAAAGGTACATGTTTTAAGAAATTACTGATTTTATTAGAAATATTAAGAATAAATGGTATAGAGAAAAATTTTTTATTATTAATTTCTTCTTGGTTGTCAATTGTTTATCAGTAATAAAATCATCAATATAATTAAAAAGATCAAATTTTTTGATCTTTTTAATTATATATAATTTTGTAAAGTTTTTAATAATATAATTTTGTAAAGTTTTTTTAACAGTTAGTACAACTTAGGGGATAACCATTATTCAGAAGAATTTTTATAATTAAGTCAAAATTCTTTTTATGAAAACTTAGATGAGAAAGTAATAAAACTCTATCGATCAAACCAATAATCGTGCCAATTTTTTGATAGAATGAATGCCATGAGAAGTAAGTTTACGATATTAATCAAAAATAAGAATTTCCTCTTTTTTTATCAAGTAAATGTCCAAGAAATTTAATGAGACTCCATCAATTTCCATTGTAAATTGTAGTCTTGGGTGGTAAGAATTAAATTTAATAAGAATCTCATCAATGTGAACATTGTCAATAGCTAAAGCAACATATCCTACATAACATCACATATCTTATATAAAATAATGGTATCACAGAAAGTTTATTTAACAAACTGACTCTAAGTCCTATAATAACTACATCAGCAGATATAGGAGAGCCCATGATAAACCAAAGATTTGTCTATAAAATTTGTCATTGAACATGAAAAAAATAAAATTCACAACTAATTTTAATGCTTTAAAAAATTCTGAGATGTCAATATATTTTTCTATAAGGTATTCCATTTATTAGATATTTATTAGATATTTCATCCAAGAACTAGATTCTCTATTGGTACATTAATAAAAAATGATATTACTAAAGATAAAAGAGAAGTTTCAGCAAGAATGATCAATTTTGAGATTTTTTGGTCAACAAATAACTGTTAACTGTAGAGCTATTTGGAGATAAGCTCTTATTAATGATCTTATGTAGAAAAAATGCTAAATTATGGAGTGGATTTCCAACAAATGAAACTACGATTCTCAATGGACATCCAATTTTGTGAATCTTAGATAAACCGTAAGTTAGTGATAAGATTGATACAATTTAATATATAGTATAATTTAAATTGTTATAATTATAGTTTGAAAGGTATTCGTAATGCTTTCAATAAAATGCCTTTAATAATATTTTTAATTCAGTAATAATTTTATTTATTGGATTACGTCTTAAATTCTTATAGGTATTAGAGTCTGCGAATAATAATTACATTTTCTGTATATACTCATGTTTATCTAGTGTCACAATTATATTGCCTTTGTCCATTCGTGTGAAAATAATGTTAGAATTGTTTTTTAAAAAAGTTTTTGTTGATGCAAGAAGAGAGAGAATGTCATTTTCAATATTGGTTAAACCTTTAGAAACATTCTTTATGTCTTTTAATAACGGAAATATTTTATTTCTCATTTCAGTAATTTTAGGAATTATAAGTCTCATAAAATTATATTCAATGTGTTTAATAAAATCAATAGTGATATTCATTATATTGTAATTAGGCAGATAAAAATTTTCACCTAATTGTAGTAATGACTTTATTTCTTTAGATATTAAAGTACTGCTGAGATTTTTTAACCAATGATCATTTGTCTCAGTAATTTGATATGTAATATATTTATCAGAAGCAGTTAAATTGATTTCAATCAATTCATCAATATCATTCGAATTAGGATGGAATACAAATTTTTTTAAGATATATACATTAACAGTATTATTCGCAGGTTCTGTACATTTATTAATCACCAAATAATATTTAATATCGTTCATATTCTTTCTCTTATGATATTCCTTATTATCAAGTAACTATCTAAACTTTTTTTTTAATCTATAAGATTCAATATTATGTAATTTTTTAAATTAAATTATTTATTATTTATATTTATTGTCTTTGTAAATACATGTTTTGTTGTCTGTTTCTCTCAATTTTCATTTTACATTCGTCTACCAAACAGTTATGTCGTGTCTAATAACTCTTAATTTTGTTTCATATAAGTGAACTAAAATTTGATTTTAACTATTATTTATATTAACTTTTTAATTTATTCATAATTGTACACAATAAATGGAACGGTCTAATTGAATATGTACAATAAATCTTATAGAAACCGTTCAATCTTGACAGTCAGTCAGTGTAAGTTTATTTTACCATATTTTACCATATTTTTTGCGGAACTTCATGTTAGCAATTAAAAATATTTTTTAACTCCTTTTGATCGGTCAATTCAAAACAAAAAATCTCTTTCTTTCTTTTTTAATAAACTTAGTAATTTGATGACCAAGATTGACTCGGATTTCACTACCACATTTTTTCATATTTTATACGTTAATAGTTTATACTTATATACGCTATCATTAATTTGATAATTAATAGTTTAAATAAATTTCTTTATATTGAAGAGAATTTTGTATTGAAGAGACTGTTGGTCGAAACGTATACGTTTTAATATTCACTTTGAATAAATGGTATAAAATACACACGAATAACCAGTTGACTTAAATTGGCATTTTATTTATTATTTTTCAGATTTTTTTTTAGGACCTATTGATTATCTTATTTTTTAAACGTTTATTCAAAAAAATATTTATTAAAAAGATGTTTATTTAAGATTAATTATTCATTTGAAATAATAGTTCGAAAAAACATTTTTCAAACGTTTATTTAACGTTTATTAAATGTTTATTTTATATTAATTATACATTTCAATTAAAAGTTTAAAAAAATATTTTTTAAATGTTTGTTTAATGTTTATAAAATATTTATTATTTATTTATTTAAAATGTGATGATAAGAAACATTTATTTTATATGTTTATTTAGTAACTATTTATTTCACATTAATTATTTGTTTGAAATGATTTAAAGAAACATTATTTAATATTTATTAAATCTTTTTTAACATTTATATGACGTTTAATAAATGTTTCTTGTTATTTATTTAAAATATGATTAAAAAAGCATTTATTTAACATTTATCTGACGTTTATTATAAATATATTTTATTATAAATATGTAAAAAATATTATTTTCTAAACCTCAAATTAATAAAAAACGGGTCAATAAACAGGATAATAAAATAATCACGGAAGAGTAAAATAAAATAATCATAATCCTGAGGTTCCAGATCAAAACCTGGCCGGTAAGTGAAAAAGATTAAAATTTAATTAACAATTAGAATTATTTAATAAAATTAGTTGTCTAATGTTTAGGCACTATCGATAAAAAAAATAAATTTTAAAAAATTCTACATTGTTATTTTTTCTAATTTAATTTAAATAATTATGACATTAAAAAACATTTTTTTTTAATGTTAAAAAAATGTTTCTTCAAACGTTAAAATAAATATTTTTTTAATAAAAAAAAAGAGATCTTAACCCATTATTTTTAACGTTTTTAAAAAAATTTTTTAAATATTTTTGGAAACATTTTTAAAAACATTGTCTGCTGATTGAGCTCTTTATTATTGATGCACACAGTTCTTATTCCCATATGGTACACTTAACGTAAATATATTATGTTAATTTCTCTTCCATGATTTATTTTATTATTATATTTATTTTATTTTATTACCTGGGATAATTTTTTATTAATTTGAAGTTTAGAAAATAATATTTTTTACATATTTATAATAAATGTTAGATAGATGTTAAATAAATGTTTTTTCAATCATATTTTAAATAAATAACAAAAAATACATCCGTTATGATAATTGACCGATTGATAATTGTCCATCGATAAGTTTTTACCAGAATAAGAATTGATTCTGTTAATTTTTTGAAAGGGAAAACTATCTTAAAAAATTTTTATTATCAGCTTAACCAGATTCTTCACACGATCTTCCAACCGTCTTGTGAGCAGCTTTAATTATTCTGGAAACAACTTGCGAAAAAATGTTTTATGTTAAGAAGAAGTCACAACTATAATTTAAAAAATCTTTGAAATTTCTGATAATCTCAATCAAGAAGTCAAAACATGTAAAGAGAATAGATTTGAACATCTAAATTTACGTAATTACAATATCTCAATAGATATATAAATAATTTTATCCGCAGCAAATTCTGTGATTGGCTCTTTAACACCCTGTAACTCATATTATTGTATTAATATTTTTATTAATCTTTCACGAACCAGGTAGAAAATCAATATAGATCGTATATGGATATATCTCATACTCCATGCTACACGTCATCATACTTTATATGTATTAGTCAAATATATGGGAGTACAAATAAGTTTCCGCCGTTTGCAAAAGATGGCGTCACTAATAAATTATAGTTAAAATTGATGTAAAATGACATGCCGTAAGGTTGGACATCCGGCAACACCATAACCTTGAAATATTAGCGATTTTATATTAACATCATATATTTTTTTTTGTACGAAAATGTCGAGTTTTGAGCCGAATAAGCGGAATCATTTGCGGGAACTTTTGATTTACTTTTTTAAATAAATCTGCAGCTGAGGCTCATAGATTGCTTGTAGAAGCATATGGTGATGCTGCCTTAAGTGAGTAAGTTGTCATGAGTAGTTTCAAAAGCTTAAGAACGGTGAATTTGACGTCGAAGACAAAGAACATAGCGGAAGGCCGAAAATGTACGAAGACGCGGAATTGGAAGTATTATTGGATGAAGATCCGTGCCAAACGCAAAAAGAACTTGCACTTACATTAGGACTGACTCAACAAACAATTTCATATCGTTTGAAATCATTGGGAATGATTCAAAAGCAAGAGAATTGGGTTCCATATGAACTGAAGCCGAGAAACGTTGAACGCCGATTTTTCACATGTGAAATGCTGCTTGCCAGGCATAAACGAAAGGGTTTTTTGCATCATATAGTCACTGATGATGAAAAATGGATCCACTACGATAACCCAAAGAAGAGGAAATCATGGGGACCACCTGGCCATGCTTCAACATCGACAGCCAAGCCAAATATTCATGGAAAAAAACTCATATTGTATATTTGGTGGGATCAGCTTGGTGTCGTGTATTATAAGTTGCTCAAACCGAGAACGAGACTATTACTGGGGCTCTCTACCGAACACAATTGATGAGATTCAGCCGAGCACTCAAGGAAAAACGCGCCCACTACTCCAGGCATGACAAAATTATTCTCCTGCATGATAATGCTCGACCACATGACCGGCGCCGGTCAAAACCTACTTAGGAACACTCAAATTGAGAAGTTTTACCCCACCCGCCATATTCTCCAAACATTGCTCCTTCCGACTACCACTTGTTCCGATCGATGACGCATGGCCTGTCTGAGCAGTACTTCACATCATATGAAGATATCAAAAATTGTATCGATGATTGGATAGCCTCAAAAGAAGCATTCTTCCGACGCGGTATCCACATGCTACCAGAAAGATGGGAAAAAATAGTGGCTAGCGATGGCCATTTGAATAAAACATTATGTACCGTTGTTTCACAATAAATGCTTAATTTTTTATTAAAAACGGTGGAAACTTATTTGTACTCCCAATACTATAATTTAATATAATTGATGACAACTCACTGTCCAGTTACACGAAACCGGCAACATGCACACGGTACTTTTTAGGAATCAAATAACAAGAATTACAAGACTGTTAGATTTTCAAAAAACAATACAATGATGGGCATATAAGATCACAACGTAATTAAGCGTATATATAAGATCACTAATATGATATATTAATTGTATAAAAATTATATTTATACAATTAATATATTATATTAGAAATCTTATGTACACATTTAATTAATAGGTGTACAACTTTGCTTCCGTTTTTTTCCGAAGGTTTTTCGAGGTTTTATTGTAAAAACCTGGTTATACATTTATGATTCAAAATATTGTCCATCGCTGGCCACTACTTTCTCCCATCTTTCGGGTAGCGTACGAATCCCGCGTCGAAAAAACTGGTCATCTTTTGATGCTATCTACGAATCGATTCAATTTTTTACTTCCTCATAAGACCGGAAGTGCTGGTCAGCCAGACCGTGTGCCATCGAAACAAGTGATAGTCAGAGGGAGCAACGTCTGGAGAATATGGCGGGTGGGGTAAGACTTCCCATTTCAACGTTTCCAAGTATGTCTTGACACTTTCGCAACATGGGGTCGCAGCATTCATGCTGCAAAATCACTTTATCGTGTCTCTCGTTGTATTGTGGCCGTTTGTCTTTCAATGCTCGGCTCAAACGCATCAATTACGTTCGATACCGATCGCCTGTGATTGTTTCAGTCGATTTTAACAGTTCCTAATACACTACGCCGAGCTGGTCCCACCAAATACAGAGCATGACCTTGGAGCCGTGAATATTTGGTTTGGCCGTCGACGTGGAAGCATGGCTGGGAACTCCCCATGATTTTCTGCG
>Ga0157363_1007552_pt1 | contig 10293 bp, 6 predicted proteins | sample AttsexASBM1_FD_111477 | JGI IMG/M metagenome (GOLD analysis project Ga0157363, IMG submission 111477) | Fungus gardens microbial communities from leaf cutter ant in Ribeirão Preto, State of São Paulo, Brazil - Atta sexdens ASBM1 | ecosystem: Host-associated > Fungi > Mycelium > Unclassified ...
AACTGACATTTTCAATCGAGAATAACTTTATGATGCAGACACAAATCGATTAATGTTTCTATGGGGTTATGTTGACAGATGCTCAAGTTTATTGTATGACGTCTATGATCTATTTATTTCGACTACCACTTACCGCTAAAGCCATCTATATGAAAACGGCGGAAGCAAAGTTGTACACCCAATATATATATTATATTGCCGCAATATTGCATCGTAATATTTCTAAAGACGGACATTTTACCGTTGCAAAGTTGCAGTTCACGCAACGGTCAGACTCACGCCATCTTCTATCTATCAGTAGTACAATAACGTCGATAATATTATTCAGCGCTATCTAACTGCGTAAGTTTCGATCGGATAGATTGTCTTACAGTTCCATCATTCGTGATCATTGTCTGGCCTCGGACATGATTTCGCATATAAAACCAGAAAATAAGATGAAAATACAAAATGAAATAACATACAAAAGGTTATACATGTAAATAAAATTTGCAAGGTTTTACATTACAAGAACGGAATGTAATGCTTATTTTGAAATTGTGACGAATCCATGGAGCTATCAAGTCTGAAGTTGTTTGTTTCCCATGTTCCTTCATAGGGACATGGATGTTGTTTGGAAATTTTCTGAATCTCGATGTATCTGTCGTTTTTAAAGATTCTATTTCATACGTTCCCTTATACTCAGAAATAAACTTTTTTGTGCATCTGAGATGCTATCGAAATTCCGTATTCCCACATAGTCACCTTATTGGTATATGTGTGGCTTTTTCTTGCCTTTCAAAAAATTGTTTATTGTACGCCTGACTTTTTAGAATATTCTGTTCATTTCATGATCTTGGCTACAATCTCTTCAAGATCATGATTGATGATTTCCTCGTTCTTCAAGTATTCTTTAATCCTGTCTATGTTCAACTCTTGTTGGTTAATTTCGCAAATGACTCGAAGTATCTCCAATAGATTTACTAAATGTATTATTTAATAAATCGCGCACTTCATTTCTGTTAGTACCTTGTATCTTAATGTAGTATTGTTGACCATTTTGGCAAGAAGTGGGCTCAGTACGCGATTTATGTGTTCTACCTACCCATTAAATTTCGATGAACCTGTAGCTACTAGAACGTAACGGATATTATTTTCCTTAAGAAACTCCTCAAACTCAGCTAAGATGAAACTTTCCTTTATTGCTTATTATTGTATGTGGACAGTTATAATTTGCAAAATGATGTTTCAGCGATTCAATAGACTCCTTTCAAGCCATCGTTTTAATTGTATACAGTTTCATAAACTTGGTAACGGCGTCCACAATTACCAGGATGTGCTGTTTTACCAGACATCTTTTATCCATAGGTCTGAAACGATAAGTAACCTTTAGGTATGAGCTAAAGAAAACCTTCTGATTTACCTGTAGCAGGTAATCAGTAAATTTTATGATCGCCTCGCATATCTTTTCTTTTTTTTTATGACGGTATGGAAATGCCTTATGCATCTCGCTGGCCTCAGGAGAGAGCCAGGGATTCGCACCCGCTAAAACCCTACCGAGTTTTTAAAATCCCATCTACTTTGACCCTAACTGAAGTATCTCCGGGAACGCATGCAACATATTTTTAGAGGTGCCCCGCGTCCACCAGCCTAGGCCGGATCTAATCCGTCCGGATCACCAAAATGAAGATTCGGACATGCGTAGTGCGCAGACTATCGGGTGAGGGAAAGGACACCAGCTTCTCTCGCCCCCCCCCTCCCAACGATGAGGGGACAAAGTTGAGATTTCTGGTCCTACCAGAGATGATCCCAACCTCCTTCTCCCCAAGTAGGAGGAAGACCCCAACTTTCTCCCCCACTAGCAGGGGGAGACTGCTCACAAGATGAGCTATCCCCTCGTGTGCTCGGATTCCAGGTACTTTCGCACCTTGAACTTCACCTTCGAGCCGTGAAGAGGGAATGGGAAAATCCCTAAACCTTCAATTACTGTAACCGGTTTGTGGCTCGGAGGATATTCTTAGGTAACGCCGGGTCGGTCACGACCTCCAAGGGGATAATCCCCGGCCCGACGCCATTACTGGCTGTAGTCGTCTAAGCTCCCATAGACGTGCGGCTCCACCGCTGCTTCTTCTCGTGCGGAGCTTAGACATAGCTGCGGGGCCCCCGGGAGAGATGGCTATATCACTTCCCCCATTGTCCTCGTGATTCTCCTCGTTATTGAAGAGGGATGATGGTTGTCACCGCCTAGGTCGCTGTTCCCTCTCCCTTCTCATCTAACGCGGCGATAATGATGTCCCAGGCTATCTCTGTCGCCGTACTCATTCGGGAATTTTCTTCTCCGCTTCCTCCTTCTGTAACATGACCTACTCAAAAGGAGGAAACTGCGGTTCATTCCTCTTCGCTCCTCAGCATAGCCTTTACTAGGGCCGGAATCGAGAGACTGGGCCGACCTTCTCTACCAGGCAGCCTCGCGCAGCCTCGCCCACGTTGAGCATTTCTTCAGAGTATGTTATGCGAAATCCCAGATTGCCGCGCAATGATGGTGATGTATCGTTGGCTCTTCTTCTATATAACACAAGTACACCAAAACAACTGTGTTCGGTGAATACTTGTGTCAGACGATATATCAGCTTACCCCACTCTCTGTCCGTTCATTCCAGCAGACGATTTTTAACGTTCGTGTGCCGATTCTCGGCGGGTCCTCCTCGAGGAGTCTCCTCCAGACCTCGAAGGCCTGCCAACGTCCTCTCATAGTGTGATGGCCCCCGGCGTAGGGTTTACCCCTCTCTATCGCATCGTCCAGACTCTGATAGTTCTGGACGAGGGCATCCGCCAGTATCTCAGCGAGGAGGACCACCGCTGCGATGTGCAATACAATCCTCTATGAGCGATTGAGGCGTAGGGCCATTCTCCGCTATAGAGCGGAGATGATTCCTTATCCTTCTATCTTTGATCCCTGTACTACATTGCGGCGCCATGTAAAGCCCCGGACACTGCGTACACTGTACACGCCCGTCTTACATCAGTACCCGGACCCCTCAGGTTGGATCGATGAGCACGTTGGGCAATTTGGAAACCAGGGAGTTGAATTGTTCCCTGAATCCCCACCGAGCGCAATCAACATCCAGCGCGAGGCCCCGATATCAGGGTAGACCCCATGGTGACGCGGGCTGCACTCATCGTAACGTGAGTTGGAAATGATGCTCCCCGAGACCCGTGAATAAACATGCTTTCGATTTTTTGAGCTGCTACCTCCAAGCCTAATTCCCTTACAGAACTGATGACACAGCCAAGCCTCAGTTTGCTTTAGCGACCGCGTCCTCTCAGTTGTTCCTTCCACCAGCGTACCGTCAACGTAACATACCGTGTGGCAGCTGGGAAGGGCAGTGTGGAGAATGACATCGTCGTACGATATTCCATAGCAGAGCTTTAAATTTGACCACCGAAGAACCTCACACAATGTTTCCCTTCGACGCTGGAATTCGCTTTTGCGCGCTTGCGTTGCTAGATGCACAATGTTTTCATTCGACCACTTCTGGCAGATATTTCTTTTCACGTATGTCAAGGCCTACCTGTGTGTACGTCAACATTTACATATGGTACGTTCACATGCTTCAACTGTTCATTCCACCGACAGTCTTTGAGACTCTTATAATGACGCTTACCTGCGAAACATGCAAAAAATATATAGCAGCGGCAACGCTACTACGCTTCATTGTGAGCGGAACTCGAAGCATATGTTCCATGAGGATTGCATTTTTGGACTTTTTCAGACGGGGACGGCGCCTCTGGACTTTTTTACCTTATATGCAGAATCTTTTCAAACATCCTCTCGCATCATACATCATGACGATTCCGGCTCATTGATTGGCGCTGCTGCAAGCTCTACTACTGACAAAATGGACTCACTTAGGATGCTGATGTCTTCTACACTTCTGTTTTACACTTCTGTAAAAGATGACCAATATTGAGACCAAGCTGATTGCTTACCTCAATCAAAACATAGCAATCATCCTTAGAATTTAATGTGCAGTGCATTACATCATCCTTCGATGACCTCTGCCAGGAGCTTTCGCACGAGTTTGTTAACAGCTTCAAAATCAACAGACGAGCATTGCGGAAAGTGTCCGTGCTTTGGAATTAAATACGGAAGCGGGACCTGTTGCCCTTGGTGGATCACCTTTTGAGGCATAGCTGAAGGCTCTCAAGCGTGACAAATTCAGAAATCATATTCCATGGAGTCATTGAACGCTCTGATGAGAATGCTCGCGCGGTCATGGCAAACATTGCTTCAGCTCTTTATGTTCCTGTTACAGCGAGTAACATCTCCTGAATACCGGCCAGGGGGGCCCCCGTCTTTTGATTATCAAGCTATCTTCGAGTGATTCTCGCAGTAGATAGATTGCAAGAAGACGAAGATAGCGTTTGAGAGCGTCGAGATGGCGGTTGAATTGATGAGCTCTAAGATTGAGCGGCTGCTGGCTTCCACGCAACGAGTTTTAGCCGAGGCACGTTAAGGGGTAGTTTTCTGCGTGGATTCGTAACGACTTTATTTATATGCGATACTATAATACTGCATCCATTAAAATGAGGCATTCCGATCATCTTGGCTGCATCACGGTGGAGACTTCGTGGCCCTCGACATTGATATCTCAGGACATCCTTTTTGCGATGGAGAAAGCCCGATCTATAGCGTCGGCGAACAACGTGCCTTCTGGCGGGATGGCATCTCTTCTTTCTAATCAATCAAGGGATCATGGTTTTCTTCAAAATCGTCCACTCTCTGCAACAGCTATGGCGATCGGACTTCCTTCAAGATCAACTGCTTATGGAGCTGCGGCACTAATCCAGATGCTGGCCGATTGACGCGTGGCAAGAATTGATGCTACAACTTAACTCCTTCTCGAGTTTTTCGCTTGTATCACGTTAACTGCTAATCCTTCCTCCCTCACTTTATCAAATTTTTTTATTACTTTTCGCGGAGCATTTATGACCTCATTGCTATGTGAAGATGTGGCTAAAACCTCACATTCCCGATAAGCTTGACTTCTTCTATCTACCGACCTCTAAGACAAGATAGTGGAGCGTGGCGGGGGAGGGATTGGCCTCTAGGAATTGGTCAAAGAATGTTACGATTTTCGCTTCGTCGCCTGAGCTTTGCTCTGGCCAATCGGAGTATCTGCTGGTGAGTGAGAGATGAGTGACTGGTAGGGGAGGGAAGAGGCGGCCTCTTCTTCTGGACATCGTCTATCGACTTCTTAAAGTCACCAAGTGGGGACCTCTTGCGGTGGATTTTGAGCGACTTCTCCCCTTATCCTTTTCAGCGATAATCATAGGAGACTTTAATATAGACTTTAACACCCAATCGTTTGATGCTGTATCTCTACGCGATTTTTGTGATAGTAATCACTTGTTATAATACTCTTCTCGGACACTTTCATACTCGCATCGATCATTGTTTCAGTGATCATTAATTAGTAACAGTCGCTCTCTTTCTTATCCTGTCATGATTTTGTCGAGGTGTTTTTATTGTAGATTATCAAAATCTCAGTCTCGCCCCTCGTTTGATTTCAATTCGCGATTATTCGTCCTTCAATCGGGACCTTCATTCCTGACTTCTTTCAGCAGTCTTAATTGGCCTGTGATTACAAACACCTTCGACCTCGACAAGGTCAACTTCTTCACTTATTACCTATACCTTATTACCAAGCAACACGTGACCTTCATACTCCAATTCGTACTTTCCGGGCAAAAGGACCTACTCCTTAATTAAACCAAGCCACTAATTGTCTCATGTGAAGAAGAGATGTAGCCAGATGTAGTGTGTTTCATGCTCACCCGTTCACTGCTAACCTAATTGCTTTCCATATCTTGCGTAACGAGATGAATCAACTACTTTAAAAGCAATTATCTGATGCGGAGATTGAACCATCTCACCCTTACGACTCTGCTCTGTATTTCGGTCTCTGAGCCTGGCCAAACCAAAGGTCTATCAGCCTCCTTTCATCCTACTAAACGAGCTGAATCAGTTTTTCATCTCTTTTCATATTTCTTTTCTTCTTCCTCTTTTTGTTTCTATCTCCGCATGTTCTTCCAAACTTAACTTTTCCCTCTCTCCCTCTCCTATCAACTCCTACAATGTTCTATTTTCTTTATATCACTTCAAAAATCTTAAGTTTTTGCGCTCAGGCGTATCTAATTCATCGAGATTTGATGACTTAAGTCATCGCTTAGTCCTTGACAGCTTTCCTATCACTTTTCCTATTATCTTCGATCTGTTCAATTATTTCCTTAATTCCTCTTTCTTTCCATCCACCTGGAAAATATCCTACCATATGCTGATGACTTAAATTTACTTGCATTTTCCCTTCTCTTGATCTGAGAAGGCCTTAATCTTGATCAGAGAGGATATCTCGGGTGTCACACTATGGGCATTGTACAATCTCCTGCCTTTGAATGCCAACAAGCCATCCTGCTTGGCAATGCCCGTTTGTCAATAACATTCAGAACAATGATATCGAATTGACTCTTAATGGTATTCTAATCGTGTTTTCAAATCAAGTTATTAATTTCGGCGTCATTTTTACAAGCACTCTAAACTGACCGAGCACGTCAGGGATCTTTCCCATAGGATGAGTGGAGTCTTGAGTGACGTTTGAAGTATTACAGGCACAACTTCTCGATTCCGCTTCGCGTTCGGTTTGTGGATTTTTTCCGATCTTGATTATTGCTCAGTGATTTTCATCGACTTCATCAATCAGCAGAGACTGCAGATAAAGCGTATGATGACAGCACGTACGTTATTATCTTTAACTTGCGCAGGGACGACCACGTTTTCCATTTCTATAATGAACTAGACTGGTTATTGTCAAGCAGAAGAGATTATCTATTTGGCTGCCTGGTCTATTCTATCCTTAGGTCAGGTACTCCATCGTACCTATCTGAACTTTTGTTTGAAATCTCGTGCATTCTGAGTCTTCCCCCTCGATCTTGCAGAGCTTCATCTTATTAGCACTCTTTTGTCTACACAGCTTTCACGCTTTGGAATTCTTTACCTGGAGTCATAAGAGAATCTGAGTCTCTTCTTTTCGGATAGGCACTCTTCTGCCATCTGAGGCGTTTGGAGACTGGCACATCTACATAATATCATATCAATATGCTTACTCTAGGCAAGCAGCATCTTTGTTTTCACTTTTATTTTTCTTTTATTTTCTTTTTACTTTCTATTTTTATTACTTTTTGTATTAATTTATTACCATTGTCTTTGTTTTTATATTATTATTTTTTTTTACTTCTTTGCATTATTTCTATTTTATATTTTATTTTATTTTGTTATATTTTATCTTTATTTTATATTATTATTATTAGTATTTTGTTATTTTTTATGATATGCTATTTCGATATTCACTAATACTACTGTGTTTATACTACATTGTAATTCTACGTATTTACTAATTAATTTTATATTTACAGTTCTTAGAGAGTTACCCTAAAACTAAAAATAAAAGCTCAATCAATCAATCAATCAATCTTTTGATGATTTGACTTGTGTCCTACTTACTCGATCACGAGTCGCATCTGGAATTGCTTTTTACCTTTGATCGCAGCGATATTTTTCAAAAACTTTTAACATGTCTTCTTTCTTCGAAAATTCCTTCATGCTTATCAGATCTTGCAGCTCGGGATCAAACAATCGATCATTTTCTTTTCATCGATGAGCAATATCTTTAGTCAATATTACCTTATCGTTGAATCCGCAAAATTGATGGCTTCTTTTTCGCCTTAAATTTTTTTCTCAGCGTGTCAGATGATAATCATATATCTTCTTAAAGCGTCCATTATATCATCAAAAGTCATGATGATCATATTTTCTGCTTTGAAATCACGACTTCGTTTTACCTTTTAATTTATTGCTGACTAATAGCTAGCTCGGTTATCATCCAGGTAATGTGTTGCGCAGTTGTCGGATCTGTTGCTTGCACTTCCTAAATGCCAGCACTTTCATCGAAAGATCCCACTAATTTTAGCATAACACTGATATTTTCCTTCTTAGGTGCTCCTTTCATTGTTTGCTGCATAATTCTTCATTCTCCCGACGAGCGATTTCTAGCTATCTTTTTAATAGTTCGTTCTCGTGTTACTCGAATACGATATTGATGTTCTAGTCTTTCGACATTTAATTTGTTATTTCTATAGTCTCTGTTATTTCTCGCCTCTTCTTCCGCTTTTCATTTTTTTCCTTTTCGATTTCTTCGTATTCATTCGACCCAATGTTATCTGGAGTTGCTTCTAAGAATCTGACAAGGATTCTGTTTTTTATTCACTCTTCACTCGGATCGTCTTGATTTAAGCGAGCGATAAGATTCGCCTTTTTCCCGCTGATCAGCAAATCTTGCTTTCTTAACTCGGCCTTAAGTGTCATCACAATTTTTTTTGGATCCATAGCTTCTCGCGTTCTGTTTAATATATTTTCGTGATGAACTCATTTATCACTCTAACGTTGCCCACGATTTTTTCAAACTCTTCAAATATATACATGCGTCCTTTTTGCACACGATGCCAATGGCGAAAGATGGCTGCTTGGCAGCAAAAATCGTATGCCTCTAACTGATGTCGACAGGCTGGCGTTTTTTCACTTCTCGTAGTCGATCCGATGTGAAAACTGATTACTCTGCACTTTTCATGTCCCGATCCCATTTCTGATTTGTAAGGAGCAAAGGATGAACTAATTTAAACTCGATGCTACAGGTAAACAAGTTTAATCTTCGTTGCACGAAATGGTTTTCCTCTCGCTTCTGGTCAGACTCACGCCACCACTTCGCGTCGCCATCTATTCGTGGTACATCCGTAATAATATTCAACGTTATCTAACCGCGCGGATTTCAATCAGTTTAAAATTGCCTCACAGAAGGTAAAATTTTTGAATATTACCCTTATTTTTATATCTTATTGTTAGTTCGAGACGGTTCGAGACAAGAAACAAACCTTTTGATTATAAACATGTTCTCTTTATTATAAGACAAAGCAAAAGAGAGAAAAGTACAAAAGTAAAAGCAAGGCACCTAACCTTAAAAAAAATAAACATGTGTAGTTCCCCATAAATTGCTCTTGGGACTCTATAATTAAAGAAAAAAATAAAAGCTCTAGGATCAATACAAGAAAAAAGCATGGCGGAAAACTTAAGATCAGCAAATTCTGAATTCTAAATTCCAATACTCCTATTAGAATTCGCGCTCGTAGGAAGACAAAGCCCTATATTGTTGATAAGCTGATGATTTAAGCCTTGCTTTAACCAAAGCTTTTGTCACGTCTGCAAGCATCATGTTTGTTGATACATGCTTGACCAATATTTCTGCTGATTCAATCTTTTCTTGGATGAAGTGATGCTTGGTGTCAATGTGTTTGGTGCTTATAATTGATTGCTGATTGCCACTGATTGCTAATAAATCGATAGCTTCCTTATTGTCACACAAAAGTTTGATAGCTCCCTCTTCAGGAATTGGATTTACTTCTTGCGTCAACCTTTGTAATTATAATATCTCTTGACAAGCGGATGTCGAAGCTATATACTTGGCTTCCGTTGTAGAAAGTGCCACTATTAGTTACTTCTTATTTCTAAGAAATGGCAATTCCGTGCGCTTTGAACAAGTAACACGTAGTGGATTTCTTATCTTCAAAGTTGCCCAATCTCTATATCCTATGATTCCGTTGTTATTTTCGCTCAAAACACAAAGTTTCCAGTCTCTCACTTCTTTGAGATAACATAAGATTCTCTTCACGACTTGCCAGTGAGTAATGCCTGGATTATTACAAAAACGATTTACTATACCAATCGCGTTGGTCTGATTCTTAATTGGGCGTACATAATGCATTCGATTGCTTCGCGGTATGGGACAGCCTTTATAGCTTCTCTATCTTCCGTTTTCGAGCTCATGTGTAATATTTGATTTTTATTAAGAGGAGTTGAGCTTGCAATCTCTTATATTAAACTTGGCTAGAATCCGGTAGATATAATATGATTCATCTACAGAAGGCGATCCACATTAGCGATCTCTCGTTATTTGAATCCCTAGGCAATTTATAACTTCACTTAAGTCCTTTAATTTGTATTTTTTTTTCTTCGAGCTTGCCTTTGAAAGCGTTTTTCTATTTCTTGTTGTTACTAAAAATCAAAATATCATCTACGTATACTGCGATTATTAAGATGTTCTCTCCATGGTTCTTTTGTTACACACACACACACACACACACACACACACACATACACACACACACACACACACACACACACACACACACACACACACACACACA
>Ga0157363_1007553_pt1 | contig 10293 bp, 11 predicted proteins | sample AttsexASBM1_FD_111477 | JGI IMG/M metagenome (GOLD analysis project Ga0157363, IMG submission 111477) | Fungus gardens microbial communities from leaf cutter ant in Ribeirão Preto, State of São Paulo, Brazil - Atta sexdens ASBM1 | ecosystem: Host-associated > Fungi > Mycelium > Unclassified ...
GTTCCGGTAAATGCCGCAAAGAATAAGTTCCACCTGCTCGACCCTCTTCTCACGCAAAAATTAAATCGTTACGCGCCGAATAATACGCGTGCTTAATTTCTGAAGATGCATAATGACAATAATAATACCGGTCGGTGCGTTTCTGAAGAAGCCAAGAATGCGGATAATGAGAATATTTTGTAGTAATGACGTCGCGGTCGTTGGAGATTCTTCGTGTCTCGTATAAAACATCATTGTATTCCACGTACGGTAGCGCACGGGAAACGACGTGGGTAGGTCTCTGCGGTCGCGAACGATACTATTGGCGATCGCGATACCATGATTGTCACGCGGATAACCCACGCATGCAAAGCAGTCGCAATTAAGCCGGGATGATTTGCATAAAGGTATTGTTTAATGGGAGAGAACGACCGCGTAGGCGAGAGACAAAGAACAGAGCGCGTCGGCCGAGAGGGAGTGAGAGAAATGCCGGTGATGAGCTCACGATAATTCGATTGCATTCCGTTGCGCTGGACGACGGTCAATGTTCAACGGCAAGGCAGTTATCGGCATTGGCGAGTGTCAATTAGCCACAAATTGTACACGGAAAGAACAATTTTATTAAATTATATCTAAAAGTTTAATTAGATATGGACTAATGTTTATTAATATCTATTATTTGTTCAGTACCTCGAAACCTATTCTTCCGCGATGATGGAATCTATCCTTCACATTGAATCGATTTATTTTAAAGTAAAGCACGACACGGGGAAAGAGATGCGTTCGCTTATCAATCATTCACGGAAGAAAGTATCCTATCATAATCGCGGAGCCGCGAAACGATTAACATGCGCAAAGCGCACAACGGAAGAACGATCGCGGTTGGGCGAGGAACGCGAAACGAGGCGTCGTGCTTTATATCCTGCTTGGAAAGCCGGACGTCAATCTTTCTTAGATTAACGCATTCCCTACTGGCATGCGCGCGCTCGTTCCGCGAGCATTCGGGGCGATGATTTATGATGTTATATTTCCCCTTGCGGGCATTTGAAATGGAGATGTTTCAATGTAAACGTTCATCGGGGGGGGAGATGGAGAAGGGGGAGGAGGAGGGGGAGAATTCCGCTGCGACACGGCGCGGCGTCGTGAAAAGCGCAACCTCGAGTAGCTGTTAGCGGAAACACGGCTATTACGAACGTATCGAAGTTATTAATTTCCGCCGCGCTACGTTACACCCTCCCGTCACGTCCACGTCGCCTGTCCGTTTCGTAACGAGCGCATCCCTTCGCCGACACATCGCTCCGTGACTTTGCAAAGGACGGGGAAAGTTGCACGAACTTGAATAGAATATTTGCAGCTACATCTGTAAAGCACAGTCAGTACGCAAACCGCTTGGTCATTGCGCGATTGATCGAACCGCCAGACATCGCAACAAATAAATGCGATACAACGAATATTTTCGCGTTTAATATATACAATAATACGTACAATAAGTGGTGCCGACATATTTCCGACGATGCTATACATTCTCTTAAAAATTAATATTTCCGTCATGTTTTATCACTATTTTAAATATTTAAATATGTAAATCTTAATTTTACCAAATTTTTTGCATTAACGTTATTGTGATATTGTTTGATATAATATTACTATTGATACGTAAATTTTCTGTATACAAAGAAATAGATTACTTTCTAAATTAAGGTAAATTAATTAATAAAATTTTTATACATGTTACATGTTTAAATGACAAAAATATTTTTAATTTAGGTCTTTATAAAAGCAAAAAACATAATTATTAATTAAAAAAAAAGCATAAATGCACTATTAAATTCAATTAAATTCTTAAAATGGAAATGTAATTCAATGTGTTTCCTTATAACACTTAGTAAAATATGTAATAATATAAAAAATTTAAAAATTAAAATCTTATTATACTCTTTGTTGTAATACTGAAATATAATTCATTAAATTTTTAAATGTTTGTCCTTACTTGTCTAGCTTTTAGCTTGACAAATTAGATCTGATGAAAGCATAGTTTAGCATTTAGTGATCTCGTTTACTTGTAAAATTTACGATCGATAATGTTCAATATAAAGTTAATAAATTTGACAAGAATATATTTATGAGAATTAAATCCACAAAAAAAACCTCAGCAATATTGAATGTCACATTTTATCGGAATATTTATCATGTTTGATATCAGTAATAGGAAAAGATAAAATTTAATATTTTTATATTTAAAAAATCTTTCGCTTATCAATCATTTATACTTGTATTTCCAACGTCTTATCAAATTTTATCAATATTTTCTCTATATCGCGCAAAATTTTTCCCAGATTCTTCCAAATTTAAAAAATCTCTCAATCTGATAACCCTGAAGATAAACGTACGTCCATGAAATACAGCACGCGAAAGGATGAGATATGCTGAGGAATCGTGTGCGAACTGCTCTATTTACCCAAGTTTCCTTATTTGCGGTGCTTTGTTTTACGAGCTTTGTACGAAGGTGGAGCGCTATAAGTCGTAAAGTAGTATGATGGCGTTAAAAGCATATACTCGTATCTTTTTATTACCTTCATCATTCAATTGATGTGCCACTAAGAAAGTTAAGCTTATGCCGCTTTATCACTTACACCTCGCTAAGGGACTCGACTTCACTTTAATATACGGAGCTTAATTCCTCTCGCTGTGAAAGCATCTTTAAGAAAAATAGCTCCTTTCTTGATACTGCGTAATGGCCATAAAGTATCGCTGTGTCGACATCGAAGTGTCGACATTGCGGAAAAATAATAAAAATATGATAGATCTTTCGGTCAATTTCATCGAGTCATATAACGACAATTTACTACAATCATGTTATTCTTTTAGCGATATGTGCCAACGAGAACGAAACAGAACTCAAAAACAATACTTTATTTTTCGCTACATTTTCAGATTATTATATCCCTTTTCACGCTACATCATCCGAGATGAAAAACCAATCGGCCAAAGCAACATCGCTAAAAGCACAATAACTGGGCCGCGAATCGCGACGGACAAATCGTGTTACGGCAATCATTGCAGAGCGTCCATGCGACTCGCTTTTTCCTCTTTGCGCGAAAGTTCCTGTTGATTGCCGGCAGTGATTCAATTGCTCGTACGGAAACACAGTCAGGACGCGCGCTGACCGTCAGAGAGCAATTGCGTTAAAAAGCCTTGCCGTTGGGTTTGTCGTTCGAGAAAACGCGTTCAGTTACTTCCTTTTTCTCTCTTTACTTTGGCCGAATGTATTTTCGATCGGCTTTAGCTGCGAAAAACGGCCAATGGAGTCGCAATTCGCCGCGTCGTTATCCAAAAGCCCGAGGGCTGATCACACATCTTTCGCAGCAAACGGAAAAAGAGACGGAAAAAAATAATCAAAAAGGAGTCCGATCACTAGTGAGAAAAATTTATTTCTGCTCGGATCACTCTCAAAGGATCAACGTAAAAAAAAATTAATTTCGGCAAAAAAAATCTCACAATAAATCTGATATGCACAAATTCGTCTGTCTATATCATTTCGTTACATTGTACGGAAAAATGCAGATTTTGAAAGATTTAAAATCAGATTATTTCTTCTCTTCATATCTTTTCTATTGGATCTTCCCCTCATTTACATTTAAAAGTTACCGATTCTTTGTGAGTCACCATGGAATACAGAATTTTACACGAGACGATAAATCTAACCGTATGTCATAGAATACAAACGGAATCGCCGTCGTTTGGATTTTAGATGAAAACACGGCATGTTGGAGCAATTCAATACACAGCGAGGTACACAAATGCGGCTTTCCCTATCGTGGTTCCAATCCAGACGGACCAGATCTGCTTTCCCGCAGATGCGTATTTAGCAATCGCTGTATTTAGTGGCCAAGGAATCAATCCACTGAGTAAGCATTCCAGCAATTGGATTTGCAACGACTATCAATTCATGCATCGTGAATATAATGCCTTTAATGCCTTATATGTCTTTCCAGATGCAATTTATCTATTTGTATAAACAACATCAATATATATATATATATATGTATACATATATAGAGCAATATAAAATCTTTATTGTTATTAATAACAAATTTCCTACGCTATTTAATATTACTTCAAAGGATAAAATTCTAAGATAAAATGTTAGCACCAGTATATCTGTAAAAAATAGTGATTCACAACATATTATTTTTATTTGAACAGTGCTCGCTCATAGTATAATACGGAATTTTAGAACGGTTTCGAAAAGAACAACACACTATCATCAGTTCCGTCACAATAAGCGGAACGTGACAATTGGCAAAATGCACTTGCACGAGGGATAAACGCATCAGTCTAGCTAGATTCGACTTTGCAGAAGCGGTTTCGTTCACAGAGGAATATTCAATGTTCTTGCTACGATCCGCAAATATTGTTTTGGAGATCAATATATATGAGCAATATATACAAGGCGCAGCCTCTTTTTCCTTTTTTGACGCACAAAAAGTAACTACAAGGAACTACGAAAAACTCCTTTATCATAAAACGATAATCAATTATTCATACGATCATTGGTGGAAAAAAGTCTTACTAAAATATAACAACTTATTTTCCAATAATAAGATATCAGCAATTAATATTTTTTCTAATAATCCTCAATCATATATATATATTGTTCTTTTATTCCAAAAATGATATAACTTAAATAACGTGCAGATTTTCAAGTTATTCCCATGAATGAATTAAATATTATCTTATCAATCATCATAAATGGATTAACTTAACTTCATAAAAAAATTGTTAAGATCTTCACAATTCAAACAAGATGTTCTAAGGATACATGAAACAAATATTATACCCGATTATACCTAATCATATTAAGAATATATTTTTTTTATCGATAGTATTTGATTAATCCATAATTTTTTGTCAAGTTGAAAAATATTTTTCCCCTTCTCTAGAAAATTAATTTTTCGAGTTGTGTTATTTTTGATGAACGAAACCGATATCTATAATGACAGAAATTCTTCGGTTATACCATTCGTTGCTGTTTCTGTTCAGAAAGTGAAGACGCGCACGTGATCTCGAATTCGACATACGATGCGCAAATGTACGATACATTCATTACCATTCATCCCCATGCGGATACCAGTACTAGTGTAACGCATTACTATCTGAGAAGAGCACGATACACATGCTATGCAAGGATAAGCGCACTTCCCTAATTTCTCTCTCTCTCTCTCTCTCTCTCTCTCTCTCTCTCTCTCTCTCTCTCTCTTTCTCCCTCCTCTCATTCTCTCTTTCTCTCTCACACATACATCGTCGCGTCTCTGCTTGGCCGCTCGCCTCTTACTTGGATTCCAGTCCAGACAAACAGGTTTGCTCTCTCACAGTCCGCGCGTTTCGCCAAGCAAGCACAACCCGCGCGAGAGTATTTGCGTATCCCGGCAATCCCTGCTCGAGGTTCGGGCTCGGTTCTGGCTCTCGGCTCCGGTTGGTCTCCCGGCGTTGTGTACTACGCGACAACTGCTAAGTGCTGCAGCAATCCTGGCATCGACGTCTCTTACATGGAATTACTGTTAAGCGTGCGCCGCTTCGCGCGTTTCCGCCCTAAACTGATTAGTTCCCACATTTCAGCGTAGTATCTCTGCCGTACTGTACGATGCTGTGAGGGGCAGGGTCGAGAATTTCACGAGGGCGCCTGAGAAGCTCGTCACTGGTCAGGAACGCCAGAAGACGAGGGGTGTCAACGATTCGCCGTTGAACATCAAGCTCGAGGAATTTTGGAATTTAAGTGAACGTTATAGGAATCATAGTAAAGAAAAAGAAAGAAAATTTATTATGTTATGATATATATTCCTCCCTCTATATTTGATTCCGTCCGAATGTAGAATATTTTTATAACATTCCATAGTGTCATCAATACTGTACCAAATATTTTTGACAAATTAATACATTGTATGAATATACGTAAAAAAGGTACATTTTTTATTTCAGTATTACACAAATTATACAGATCCATTTTTTCGAATAGATTAGCTAAATCAAATTAAATATGTGTAATAATATATTCATTTAATAAATTGTAATGAAATTAATTAAATCAATACTTTTGTAAAATTAAGGTCACATTGTATTCCAGAAAAAAATTAAAATTTTAGAAGCAAAATAAAACATTAAATTAAAGCGAATTTGTTCAATGAATATATCAAATTCAACCCAATGAATAATCAAGCTCGAATGGTTTTAAAGAGATAAAAATAAAAAATGAAACAGTTAAAGATAAGTATACACTGAAAAAAAAAAGATTAATTGCTGCAACAATTTAGATAGTAAAATATAGCATAGCATTTTTAATCGGCTGCAATAATCAGTTTTTGGTTGTAACAGTAAATTTTTAGTTAGCCTATCGAAATCATATACTGACATTGCGGATAGACTAACGCAACTAAAAATTTGCTGCTACAACCAAAAATTGGTTGCTGCAGCCGATTAAAAATGCTATGTTATATTTTACTATCTAAATTGTTGCAGCAACCAATCTTTTCTTTCAGTGTATTATCATTATGTGTAGGAAAAGAAAAATGAGAAAAGGGGGAAGAAGAAGACAGGAAAACAAGCAAGAAGAAAAGAAGGGAGAACTCCATCTCAATTATGTATTCATAGCTAGAAAAGATATAACGCGCATGAGGGTGGTGGTAGAAGTCAATAGAAATGAAATATCAACGCTCTAGATCCCCCATCGGTCCTACCATCCTCTTCCAACCACCTCTCCAATACGAGATCTAAAGTGTTTTTCGATATCTCGAAAAATTCTGCCGCGCCACGGCGCGCGTTTCCCGTCTTGGTTTTATTTCTTCTCTCCCGGGTACAAGGCCGATTGCATGTGCGCTAGTAATATACGTAACTACCTTCTCGAACGTGTATCTCACCGGGTGAAAATCGGTGGTGGACCCGAACGCCGTGCCTCGAAGGAAAATACAATCGTAACTTCGAATATTTCTTATACGATACGATATATGAATGATATCAGATAGCAGTAAATATTCATTCAAAATACCTTATCGTACGCAGCAGATGCGGAAATTCATATTGGAATACATGACCCATATTTATAACCGTCACACGAATTATACGCATTTTGTATCAGATGCAATATTTAGTATTTTGAATGATATCACGATACATCAATACGATAATTAATAAGCACATTCTTGTAAATCCATATTTTTAATTTGTCGTTGTGAAGTATTGTATATAAATTCAGCATTTTCGAATCATAAAGTTTCGTACTTTTTCAATATACTTTTTCACATTTAATCTTCGTAAAAGTTGAATACAATCTCAGTTGACCTTTGATTGAAGTCTGACCACTGAACTATTTCAAAGTAGAAATTTATAATAAAGTTTCTACCTTGAAATAGATTAATGATCACACTTTGATCAAAAAAGTCAATTGAGACTGTATTGAACTAAATATGAAACAAACTGAATACGATTATTATGAATTGTGTATAATACATCTCTGTGAAATGTTATATACATTTCATATTGCACTGTTATCGCTCGATGCCTTCCAGGCCTTTTACTCCTCTCAGATTCGTTCATCACATCCACAATACTCTCAAAAACAGAGTTAATTACGATCATGTGTGGTAATCACCAGAATAATTGCATAGCACTTTGTAATATTCCCGACGTTAATTACACGCAAGGCATATTTTACTATTACGGATTACAAAGTTAATACACAAAAAATATATATATATATATATATTTTTTTTTTTATATAAAACTTTATAATCCGAAAATGCTGAATTTTTATCCAGTTGACAAATATTAAAATACGCTTATAACTATATTTATTACAATAATTAAATATATCGCGATATCATTCAATTAAAATCATTTATGACAGTAAAGTTAAAAAATAACATTTAAAAGTTTAAAATTACGTTTTAATACGATATGATGCCGTTAATTAAATCAAATTGACGATCATCCAAAATTGTAAAATTGAAATCTAATATTGCAGGTGTAATATGCAAAAAAATCTATATATTATAAATAACCAATATATCACGATTTTTCCATTACGTTCATTATTTAATCCAGCGATTCACGTATTACTCCGTACCCTCAATTTGAAAGTATTGAATGAATTATGTTTAAGTCAATAAAAAATTCATAACATGGGACATTAGAATCTAATAAAGTTTTCGGTTGCAGAGAATTTGGATTAATCTAGGATTAATCCGAAAAGATCATGAATTAGTTTAATCAGAAATCAAAGTAGAGCATGTGATGTCATCAATTGATCCTGGATTGATTCAAATACAGTACGTTAAAGAAATTATTGTCTGTACAAATAGCATAATAAAATAATTTATAATCGAAATATCTGCTCTTATAAATAATAAATGCATTTACAATTATCAATTGCCAGAGTTAATTAATTACGTCGATTGTAATTATGAAATGTTGTTGATAGTAACTAATTATTCGTAGAAAATAATCGCGTGTGACATTTCAAGTTAATGTTCTGTTTTTCTTTCTTATTATTTCTCATAATTTTTTAACCGTTTCTAATTAATTATTAATATAGAATGGTATAAGAATTATACATGACACCATTTTTCTCTTAAACTCTTCTCAGTCTCAAAAAATGTTGCAAGATTCAAACACTGTTAACAAATAATTTTCTTTTAAAAAATTATTGAATTATGAAAACTAAAGTTGTGTATCTTAAAATAAACTTCGTCTGAATTTCTCAATCGAATTATTATTATATTTGCAATCATAATTCGATAATAAATACGAACCTTACAGAGAAAAAAAATTGTATGATATAATGAAAACTAAGGACTGAAAACTAATCTTTGTTATATGTAATTATTCTTATTCCCTACATTGCGTTCAAAAGTAATAACAGAATATTTCTATTTATGCAAATATTACATTTTCAGGAAAATAATCTCTTAAGTTTTTATTACTATAAATAAATTCGTGAATAATAATATTATCATTCTTGGTGTTAAGAAGTTTAAAGAGCTATAGGCAACCGCAAGTTAAGCCATCGATGAACTTCTGGTTTGAATATGGGATTATAGGTACATGTTCGATATTATCTACGTATTGTATAACAAATGAGACGCGAGACAACAATGTTATCCGATGTGTAGAATACGACACCAATTGCGTGAAAAAATGGTAATCGGCTACCGATGGCCATTCAAAGACGCGCAAGATTTTATCTCGTACATTCCTATTGTACATAACGACATAGCAGTTGCTGCACATCGCAATACTGAGGATGGCAGGCAAAGTCCGTTTGCAATTGCTCCATTGTTAGACTATTTAGATATGTTTCATTGGTGAGAGACGTGCACGAACGAACGATACATTAGTCCTTTGGAAATCGCGTTCGTATCCTCGTATGCATGCACTCGCCATGAGAATCGTGCAAAGCATGCAATCAATGCATTAAATAATGCTCCTGCATTCAAATCTAATGTGGCTTGGTTCCTTTCGTAAGTCTTTAGTGTAGTTTTCTCAATCCATTACGAAATTGCTACGTTCTCGTAAAATGATTTCTACGCGGCGAGTATATCGAATAAATCAAGAGAAAGAACGTAATTGAGGATTCCGTGTTCAAAATGGTCCTCTATTAGTCGTGATTTATGTTGAATTGTCATGGAAAGTCGAAACTATGGAAGTAATATAATGTACGAGATAATTGAGGTTTTCTAATACTGACATAATATTAATGCTATTGTGATTAAAGCAAGCATAAAGATAATGCAACATTTTTGCGTAAAGTATTTCTTAATAACACGAGACATATAAAAATAAGCTGCTTTATTGCTATTATCATTAAGGGCAAAAAACCGATATATTTTGCTCCTAATGATAATAGCAGTAGAGTAATGATATTTTAAAACAGATATGCTAACTACACACACGTCTCTAATTGCAAACGTTTTACTATTCAGCATCTTGCTTTATTATTCAGTAATTAAAATGCATAGGCAAATTACGGTTAGGATAATTTACGATCGATGAAGTTATCTCTTTCAAACGACCTATTTGTGTTAATGGCGATATGTATTAACGATATATATATATATATATATATACTGACTTGATCTGAATTAATCATCAAATAAAAATACAATGTTACGTTAATGTTAATAACAGCATATTAATAATTAGATAGCTATATATATATATCTATATATATATATATATATATATATATATATATATATATATCTGCTCTTTCACATAAACATTTAAACTTGTGTTTGTGTTTCTATTTCTCTCTTCAAATAA
>Ga0157363_1007554_pt1 | contig 10292 bp, 2 predicted proteins | sample AttsexASBM1_FD_111477 | JGI IMG/M metagenome (GOLD analysis project Ga0157363, IMG submission 111477) | Fungus gardens microbial communities from leaf cutter ant in Ribeirão Preto, State of São Paulo, Brazil - Atta sexdens ASBM1 | ecosystem: Host-associated > Fungi > Mycelium > Unclassified ...
CCCAAGTGTCCACATTAATTTCTGGCTAACATGCGAGGTGTTAACATTAACCGAGCATGATATTTATTAAGCATTATGCGTTGTTCAATTATAATTACAGTGCATTAATTACATTACATTGCACGTTGAACTTTGATCATTATTCACGAGCGCGCTGCTGTAAACACATCCTTTTTTATCGTACTATTTATAAATTTGATATCGATATTAATAATTTAAATTAAATTAATTATTTGACTATGTAACTTCTTTATCAATATTTTTTATCATTTTAATCAAATTTTAATTTATAAAGCTAGATAATCAAATTTATTGATACTTCAAACTTAATTGAAACTTTCCAAGTTTACAATCTATGTCACATACAAGTCAAATTTAATTTATTAACGAATAAGAAGAAATCATTTGTAATATTTTTTATCACCGTCTGTAATTTGATGTGTTAATTACTGATGATTTAAACATAGAAGAAAAATTTAATTTATTATTCGCAATAAATTATTTGCAGTTTTCGAAATTCTTATTAGCAGCAATATTATTAAATTACTTGTCAATTTAATATGTGATATTACTCTGTTTATGATTGCAAGATTTAAAAAAGCTTTCGGCGCGCGGTTTGCAGAATTGGATATATATATATATATAAATTTATACCGATATATTTAAGCACTAATTGTAAACTTTAAAAAAAATATTTTTCTTATTGATTAATTTATCAAGCTTGATGCAAATCGATTTGGGCCCATGATGGAATCTCCTTTCTTCAGCTTTCGAAAGAAGCATCTTGCTAATATCCGGCTGCCTGTTATCGTTCATTATATCGATTAAACCCGACACAAGGAAATAGAACGAGTTACGGGTTGACGCGATTGATGAGCACGATAGATTCTCCTCTTATTTAGGAAAAGGGAGGTGAAATTCCAGAGAGGATAGGTAACGCGTAATTGGAGAAAATCGTTTAAACAAGATACCTCCGGCGGAATTAATCGGAATGATGTGTGTACGAACTGCCCTTATTTCCCACGATGTTTCTAGGTTTGCATTATCGTAAATCCCCTCGAAGCAGCTTCACTGCCGCGCTCTTTGCTTAATCTTTATTGCACCTCGCATCGTGGCGCATATGTTGCGTGGTTCAGTCTCTTATTTTCTTCTCCGTTTTGCTCTCGGGCACATCCTTCCGTAACACGATTGTCGTAGCAGTACAGCAGAGGAAGAATGATGATAGCACTTTTTTTGCAAACCTTTTTATCTTGACGAGTCTGCTCACATTATCAAAAGTAGCAGCACCATTATATATTATTACCGTTTATATTTTCTCGGTACTTTCTTTTCTTTTACTTAATATTACTGAAAGGGTTCAACTGTATATCTCACCTTCTATATCATCTTTGACTCTTTATAGACGGACAACCTCATTTGGAGGCTCCTTTTATTTTATAATTTGCTCGTTCGATTTTTATAAAATTTGATCTATAGTATAATTTGATAATGCTTTATTTTAATCTAAGATCAAAAAGGAAAAAATTAATAATGCGAAATTCAATAAGGCGAACAGTATTTCAAAAGATTAATCTGATTATAACTGACGTAAAACTTAATTTTAAGGAATTTTTAATTGTCAAGTAATATGAAGTTTCCAGTTTGATAAGCTTTGTTCGAAAATGAGAAAAAATTAATTCAGAATAGGAAATTCAATAAGACAGATAGAATTTTCTGATTATCGTAAAATTCGGAAATTTTTAATTGCAAGATAGATATAATATCAAGTTTTCAGTTTTGCTTTATTTTAAGTACATCTGTGCTACATAAAGTACTGATTTCTAAATTGACTATCAAATTCTAATTATGAGTTCTCTAATATTAAACCCTCCTTCATTGAAGATAACTACTCGTTTGAAATTTGACATTTTAAGCTACATTGAAACTTGGTAATATCAAGAATCTCTCCTAAAGCTGAGTTTCATGATAATTAGATTTTTCTTTTTAATTTGAATTCAGATTTCTGAAACCAGAATTAAATTCAGTATCTCCGCAAATCTTCAGAAAACAAGATTTTCTTTAAGTTTTTTTGTTAAAAAGATCTCCTCAAAGGCTTAATTACTTCGAGGCTTAATTACTCATCGCCCTAAATGATTTTGAGCCGATTAACTGCTGATTTCGCAATTTTATCCCGTTTAATCCCGCAACTTTATGGCATCGCAGGGAGATAATGAATTTTTTCGTCGCCTGAAAAATTCAGCGTATGAAAATGGGAAAAGATTTTCAATCTGATTTCAAGCTTGGTGAAAATTTGATCAGAAATTTTCCGATTGGCAACTTCGATTCCATGCAATCGACTCGCAACGTGGCGACGCGACGTGTTGGAAGGATGATAGAGATGCTTGACCCTAGGGCAAAAGACGACATTCGAAAATTGAAAGGTTCAAGTTCATGGCGAAGGAAATGTTCTTGTTAATTGTTCTTGTGATTTATCTGCTCGCGTTTCTTCCACGAATCGTTATGAATTATAATGCTATCTTGAGTCAGCAGCCGATTCGCCAATAGTCGCGCAGATTATTATCAATAAAAATAAAAGAATTGTAAATAATTCACAAAAATTTTACATTAATAATAATTCAATTGAAGACTTTAAAGATATATTAAATGTTACTATAAAATTGCATTATGTATATATTTGACAAATATTGATTAATTTTTTTTGGAAGACGAATCTATTTTTTAAATCTTACAACTTTTCTTTGAGTAGATTTGTTAAGATTCATTATTTTATTGTATCTTTTGCCTCAAATATGACACAGTTTCATTATAATGACTTTCCTGTTTTGTAAAGGTTACAAAAATGAAAATACCCAATTTTAATTTGAATAAATAATATATATACACATATATACACATATACTGTATTGTTTAACAATTTTTTAATAATATTGTGTTAACATTTATGATCCTCCATGCAAATAAAATATTCTATCAATTATATTTGCACTTTGCATATAGTATCACAAATATTGCCTTTAAAGAAAATAAAATAAACACATAAGCTCAATTTAAGTAAATATTAATATAAATTTAAATATACAATATATACAATATTTTATTTAACAATTTTTTAAATAATATTATGTTAACTTTTATGATCCGACGCAAATAAGATATTCTTAGTTATATTAATTCAGTTATAAGTATTATATATGTATAATTTTTGACGTTGATATCTGTTTATATTTTCTCGACGTGATGCGGTAACGCATCCGAGCTCCCGAATAATTCATAGCACGTACGAGATCTCTGCCATCTTCTGGCGATTAGGTCGAGGTCAGTGATTTTCTCTCTGTGGTCGGCACTTCGCTCGTCCTCATCGGATCTGCTTCGAATTTACCGAGGTTATTAACGTCGGATGTGGTGACAACTGGGTCGAATTTTTCATTGATGAATCATGAGGCGCCGTTCGCACATTCCTCGAATTTCGAAGCTTGTCCCAGTTTCCTCTCGTTGCCTCTTTCTGTCTTTCTTTTTCTCTCGCTCGATCCTCTCCAATTTCTGTTTCACTGTCCTTCTCCATTATTTTGTCCGCGGCATCTCTAAAATACGATATCTGCAACGTCGACGATAAATTTGTACGACATTCTCTTTTTCCATGTATCTTCGTTTATTTACAATGCCTGGAGTAGTTGTGTGTGGACACGTTGTGTTGTCTGTCACGAGTAATATTGGTATCGTTCGTGAAAATGACGATTCCGCACAGATCGGATGATTAAACTATGCGGAAATCATACGCAAGTAGGTGTCGTACCTAAGGGACCAGACTGTCCGAACGTGGGAGTACTGAATGAGATTGCATTTTCAACTTTTACTGCTGAAATGATGTACATTAATATTATTTAAACTAAAATTGGAAGAATTATACTCGCTAGTATTTATCCTTATTTCTCTTATCTCCGCTTATTTAATTTTAGAAAATGCGCAAAATTTATCGTTTTCATTATTTTAACAAAGAGAAAGAGAAGTCATAAATAAATTGAAAGACAAGCAAATATCTGTATTTTTATATCGAAAAGAATGGTTCTGCTGAAGTATCTAAAAATTCAACTGAATATAGATCTGAATTTTATTAAACTGTAATTATGTACGCTCAAGCTGATTAGTAGAATGTCAAAACTTTTTGCAGCATTTCTTATCATGCTTAAATTTCCTACATAATTATTTTGATGATCCGACAAACTTATTTTCATATCCGTATCTCTAAATTTTTAAATACTTTAGTAAAATTGTTATTTCCGTGTAATGTTTCGAGAAAAGTTGATTGACAGCTATGAGAAATACGTGCGTTTTATTTAATATCCCTGGAAGCAAGTAATAACGCGAAGTCTGCGAGTAGGCGGCGCAAAAAAGTGGCTTTACTATAGCTCTTTGTGCGCGAACTGCATCACAGACTATCGGGATTATTATGTTCCGTGCTTTCTTATTTTGTTGAAACAAGAATCAATATTACATGTAAATTTCAGGCATCTTTGGCTTTTTATCTAATCATTATGATGATGACTATATTGTACATAAAGACTCGATCAGATATCCATTTATAAAATGCTCATCGATACTGCTCATGATTCACAAATATTTGACATATGATAAATGAGCTTTTTGTGCTTGCACGTAAATTACAATCGATATGGACCACATTTCGATGTTGCTTGCTTTCTTTCAGGGCTTTTTAATCCCACGTCTGGAATCCATAATAAATAGCAGTGATACATTTATGGACTCTCTACGAAGAAGTGAGGAATTAATGTTTGAAAAATTTATGTTTCCACTTAACTTCTACTACAAACTTCTACTAAACTTATATACTTCTACAGCTTAATATAACAATTTTCAAGTTGAATTTTAAAATTAAATGAAATCGATAAAACATTTCTCAAAAAAATCTTCATATGCATATTTCACAATTAAGTACATTACTGATTGTAATTATGGATTTCAAAAGCATTTTATTAAAGCTATTATTAATAAGAAAGAGCTCAAGCTTATTTTAAATTATATATATTTGAAAGCCACATCCTACATTTTTTAATTAAATCGAGGCCGCAGACAAATGTGTAATTCACAAATGAGTTAACCATGAACTTTTATTTAACTCGTGTCCTTTTACCTAATTACTTGACAAATATTCGCATTTGTAGCTTTTTCATCGAAATAGCATACCCGTATTTAAATAGACCGACAATCGTTTCGTTTGTACCTGAATTAGTGAAATATCGGCGCCATTCGCATTTTTCTGTTACCCACAAATTCCATCGCAAAGCATAGCCAGTAATTCTATCTGCGCTACGAGTTAAATTGTTCACTCAAAATTATCGATAAATAAGATAGAAGTAATTGGAGCAGCGAAGAAGCAAGAACGCCGCAATTACTGTCTAAAAATACCATCTAACGTAACAATGTTATATAAATTGACAGCTTTTATTATAGATTCGTGTTACTTTATTTATAATATTATTAATAGATACATCTCACTTTCTTCTTGCTATCTGACAATAATTTATATATACAACTTTGGCCATAAATATGAAGCATTTTAAATTTATTGTATTTACTTAAAAAAAGTCGTTAACAAAAGCTGAAGAATAATTAACAAAATGTTAAAGTTGTTATAAGAATTAATATTATATATTTTTCAATAAAAAAGTTTTTAAATTTATTTTTTGTTAGAATGTTTATGTTAATTTGTGAGGATGTTTTATACTCTTAACTAAGCTTGTATTAATATAAATTTTAAATATACATAATTTTAAATATATTCATATTATTCGTGCAAGAATTTGAAAATAGGAGGATTTTCTCTCTCATCTCAGTGCTGCGAATTAAAGATGGCATCGCCCCGTCTGTAATTAGCGCTGTAATTACTCGATAGTCGGATAGTCGAATGGCGCGCATAATTATTGCTCCGCATAATTATTGATAAAATTCCGCCATTCACCGGTCGGACTAATCCGGTGCGGATATGAACACTTGCGTCCCTAAGATCTACGGAAATTGTTTCTGACTTGAATTAATTTAATGCCCGCACAATTTCTACCCGTTGGCGCTTTTGTAACATGTTGCAGTTTGTTGTTATTGTTTTGTTATTACTTGGAAAAGCAAGGAATACTAGAAGCCAACGTTTCCCACATCCTTCGATTTGATATTATATTGTCCTTGCTATAATTGTCTGTAATTTAATTGTGAACCAAAGCGCGTAAATATTAATTTAGTTTTGAGCAGATTTGTGTAAAATAATTTTGTTCGACTATCAAAATAGTTACCAGTTTGCAAAATTATTTTCAAATCTATATCTAACTAAACTTTAAATATTTGAGCAAAATCGTTCTTTTTGTGAAGTCTCGCTGTAATTGCGGGGAAACAACAAAGTTGTAATTTCGGACAGAATTCTATTGCAAACACAATTTTCACACATGATTGCGTGTGAACATTGAACAGTTCGAATATCCAAATACACTTGTGTAAATATTCACCTAGTGACGGCACCATGAATGTAGATTTAAGGTAGATTAACAATCCGTGCAACCGACTCGGGCTCACGTTAAATGAAAGTGCAAACAAACCGGATTATTTCCACGACGATGTAACGATTACGCGTAGAAGTTCCGTTGGTAAAAGTGACGGACAGCGTGTAACTCTTCCGCTTGAAATCCGTCCGGGAAAAAAATTGCTTTAAAACCCAGCGCGCAAACCCTTACACTAATTAACATTCTACAAAACTTTAAGGAAAGATTGGCCAACTATATTGCATCTAGCGGGTAGTTGTTATCTACTTTGTGGAATTTTCAAGCGCTGCGGTTGATCGATCGTAGCAGTTACCTTCGCCGAAACGGCGTGCAACAAATGCAGTCTCTAAGAGGTAATACGTAATTGACAAACAATACCCGTATAACGCGCGCTTATGAGCACAGCACCGTCACATGTCATAGACTACAATTCCTGCGGAGCTAATGCCTTCAACCCTTTCATCCGGCCTTGTGATTTACGCGCGCTTAACGCGCACCAGTTAATTCGACGAAATCCGTATGTGTGTTGTATATGTATCCGCCACGCACGTGTAATCAATATATTAGCACTATAATATATCCACTGAGTAATTATTTCACAGCTATAATCGAGCATTCGCTGCGATCAATATATCGGCTGGGAATAATTTGCGAAACCGGCGTCACGCGAGAAGACGCCGTGATATTACGACGATCCTCCCAACCCGATTGAGATCGGTTAATCGGCGAAATATCGGTTAATCTTCCATCGCCGTAATCTCGTTCGCGTCGGTAGCATTTATTAGTCGTCCGAAAAATTATCTCGTGTGAAAAGGAAACGAGATTTAATCCGGCGTACATACGTCTGACCAAAACTGTGCTCGCACTACTTGCAATTAATTTGATGAATTCGGTTTGGTTATTCCGCGCCCCAAATTCGCGAATTCGCATTTTGCAGAACTCTCTTCCTCTTCCCGGCCCTTCGTGTTCCCTCCTGTCAGCTGACCTTATTTAACGCGAAATGAATTTAAATTAATTCGTTTGATTCGCATTCAAATGAATGGTAATTTATTTTAATTAAATGTGTCGCGCGATTATTATGACCCGCGTGTATCGGCCGTGTATAAGTTATTTTCTGGTGAATTCGCGATGAAAAATCTGCCACAGACTGATAGGCGGTCGCGATCGCAAGGAAAAGGAGATGTCGCATTGTCAGCAAGTTAATTAAACACGTTAATGAATGCTTTATTAGATCGATCTTGACAAACCACTGTATTGCTACATAATGCATCTTGCAACTGCGTGGGCGAATGAACTTTACGCTTTAGCTCGTCGGTTTTCGATATTTGGTATTTTAATTTTAACCAAACATTATGTAATCGGTGATATGTCGGGAAATTCGCAAAGAAAATGTATGATTTTATCGACATAAAAGAGTGATGATAGATATTAGGAGAAGAAAATCTATTTCCGCAAAAAGTCAAGAAAACAGAAAATCATAAAAAGTTTGTTTTTTAACATTGGATAATTCTATAAGTTTTTCAGTTTCACGTTATCGCTATTATATAGCGTACAATAATGGAAAATTCTAATCACATATATTTTATTTTAAATGGTACAACGAAACCTCATTTACTGTAATAGCATCGAATAATGAACGTAATTCGGAAATTCAGTAGAGGATTTCTGATTAATATCAGAAGTAGCAAACAGTTATTATATTATTGATATTATAACCGTTTCTATTTTTTGGTTAATATTATATTTCTAGTGAAAAAGCAGAATTCTGAAATATTTTACTCCCGTTTTAATAATTATATTGATGAAATATTTGATTTTTTAATTATATTTTTTTATTTTTTATAGTAATTTATTCGCTTGATACGTTTTAGTGAATGCACAGTTTGCATATTTACGTTAAATTTAACGTATTTCACGTATTCCAAACGATCGATTCGAATTTTTATTAATTTAATACAACGTAAATATTAATAAATAACACAAATATTATGTTAAAATTAAGATAAAAAATATAACATTAACACAATTTATAAGCAAATTGTGGAAACATATTTCTTCAATTTTTCAGTAAAATTTATAACATTTATTTATAAATATTAAATATTAACACTCAGATATGTTAAAAAATAAACATAAAAATTTCAATAAGGATCAGTTTTATCACAAATACAAAATATTATTTTACTGCGTAGAAAACGTAGTACTTCTAATGTTAAAGAACTAATAAAGATCCTAGAAACTCTAGGATCTGTTTTCATTCCATTATATTGTTTCCGTTATTCATTCATGCTGTCGTTTCGTCCTGAGATTTCACCTCGTACCCAAGGGTATTTCACTGCGCTTGAGGTAGTATACATGCATACGTTCTATTGTTATGTAATTGTGTGGGCGCTTTCAACCTCGATTACTCCCGCGACAACGCACATATTTTATTGAAACGCAATAACATCGGTAGCACCTGCGGTTAACCATACACGTGCCAACGGCGGCTAAAAAGCCGTTTATACCTGAATGGAAATAACAATCGCTAAGCCTCCAGGTGCTGCAATATCGGTTTGTTAAGCGCATGATTCAATGAAACCAGAATATCATAAAGAATACGAATTATTGGTATTACTGTCTGTGTTACACAATTATCTGTATGCAGAAATTGATATTTGTTTGACCTTTACGGGAAAGCCACCTATAATGACGCTGAAACAAAGTTATATTTTGAGGCATTAAATACAATGAAAAATAATGAATTATAACAAATTTTACTCAAAAGAAAGAGGAAGAGAGAAAAATTGTAAGATTTTTAAAATAGATTCCTGCCTTCTAAAGTTTAAGGAAGAAATTATCTCATACGCAGAGATGATCGCTTTAAAATTATTTAGTATTAATATAGGATTATATTCATACAGAACTTTAATTGGCGGATTAATGTCGATTTGCATTTCATAGCATTGATTGCATCAGCTTCAATTCCTCGCGATAACGATAACTTATTTCACAAAAGGTGAATGATATTTCAATTAATTCAAATTGTAGCTTTCCTCGTTATTTTGCAAATATGCGTTATTTGCGGATACCTATAAAAGTATAAAAAGCAAAAAGTATAAAAAGCAAAAAGTATAAAAAGCTTTTTGCACAATGCCCGCGGCGATTATAAAGGTCGATGTCTGTGTCTTCCGTCATTCATCCGCAGAATTCGCATACTTGCATACTTCTCTCATGCAATTTCATCGGTCGGTCCCCCTCCATTCGCCTTGTAAATGTTACAACTGTATATTTGCCGTCGTCATCGCGGCCACGCTTCGTGCGATGCCAAATGGCATCCTGCGGTTTACGAGCATCCCGTAAACGCGCACAACGCAAAACGCGGATCGTCAACGAGATTCTAGTGACGCCATTTCCACCGGGATTAATATGATCAAATTATAACAGCCGCGGTCTTGCTTTACTCTGCGTCTGCCTTTCATGCATCTATTAAAGTTTAGTTCTATACTGTAGAGTATAGACGATATTTTGCATGATTCTGGAAAATTATTAATGGATAGTTATTAAATGCATCGAGAATGTTTTATAGGTAAAATTGCAAAGTTGAAAAAAATTCTAATATGAAAAGAATATAAATGAATCGATAAGTGCAGAAAGAGTCTAATTTTATTTAAAAATAAAATTTTTCTTTTCATTGATTTTAAATTGCGATACATTCTGCAGTGCAAATGAAGCATTTGTTCCCAGGCTTCTAAAGGCCTAAATTAG
>Ga0157363_1007555_pt1 | contig 10292 bp, 8 predicted proteins | sample AttsexASBM1_FD_111477 | JGI IMG/M metagenome (GOLD analysis project Ga0157363, IMG submission 111477) | Fungus gardens microbial communities from leaf cutter ant in Ribeirão Preto, State of São Paulo, Brazil - Atta sexdens ASBM1 | ecosystem: Host-associated > Fungi > Mycelium > Unclassified ...
CCAGAAGGCTTGCCTTCAGGAACAAATCAAGGATATTCATGTCAGTCACTGCTTAAACTCCGCGACAATAGACTTAGGAAGCGCACGAGGCTTCATTATGGTTGGATCAACACAGACAATCAGTACTTCAGCTGAGTTCAGTACGGTGTTCTCTGCATTGACTATCCGCTGCGTGAACACCAGTGAGGTCCCGCGCATTGATGTAATTTCAGTTTGGACTTCGAGCATATCGTCGAGTCTGGCAGGCGCAAAATACTCAAGCGTCATCTTGCGTACCACAAAGGCAACTCGCTCAGCCAACAGCACCTGTTGGCTAAAGTGATGATGGCGCAGCATCTCTGTGCGTGCCCGTTCATAAAAAGCAACGTAGCTGGCGTGGTAGACCACACCACCGGCATCGGTATCTTCGTAGTAGACACGAACCGGCCATCGAAACAGCGTTGTATTCACTTTACATCCCGGTAATACAAGAAAAGTTGGAGCTTTCAAACTTCGCTACTATACGCGCGGGAATGATGGTTTGGAATGGGAGAAAGTAAACGGAGAGTAAATTTTTATGGGCTCGGGTAAGCCCATAACGTTAACGGACATTTCTTATTCAGGAGAAGAAGAAAATCAAACCTGCGAGGAGTACGAGGTCGGCAATCAGCGGGCAAAAGATCCCCTGCCAGTGAAGCGCTTTCGGACGAAAGCCCACGCCGTGAATTACCCCAGCGCACACCGCCCACATAATGAGGAAGCCGTGCCAGATTTCCAGCTCGCTGGTCTTTGCCGCGAAGCGCGACGGGTCCCAGAAGATACAGCCTGCCAGCAGTAATGCCATCACTAAAGAAAGCGCCCGTAACGGGCGCTTATCCATTACCGCATATAACGTTGCGATAATGTTCATTAGTGTTTTTCTTCACCTGCTTTAGACGCTTCAACGTGCTCAAGCGCCAGGGCAGTGATGACACCAAATGCACAAGCAAGAAGCGTCCCTAAAATCCATGCGAAATACCACATATTCAGCTCCTTACTTAATACAGTGAATGAGTGTTGCTTTCGATATCTTCTTTCGTGATACGACCGAACATCTTCCAGTAACACCAGGTGGTGTAGAGCAGGATAATCGGTACGAACACACAAGCAACATACGTCATCAGGTTCAGCGTCAGCTGGCTGGAGGTCGCATCCCACATCGTCAGGCTGGCATTCATCATGGTGCTTGACGGCATTACGAATGGGAACATGGCAATACCGGCAGTCAGAATGATGCACGCCAGGGTCAGTGAAGAGAACACGAACGCCAGAGCACCTTTTTCAAGACGAGACGTCAGCATGGTCAGCAGCGGCAGCAACACGCCCAGAGCCGGGATAGCCCACAGCGCAGGGGTATTGTTGAAGTTCACCATCCAGGCACCCGCCTGACGCGCCACTTCTTTGGTCAGCGGGTTAGACGGTGCGGCATGGTTAATCGCCGACGTAATCACGTAACCATCAATACCGTACACGACCCAGACACCGGCCAGTGCGAAGCAGACCAGCGTGACCAGAGCGGCAACCTGAGCGGTAGCGCGGGAACGCAGGTGAAGTTCGCCCACGGTACGCATCTGCAGATAGGTCGCGCCCTGAGTAATGATCATCGCGACGCTCACCACGCCCGCCAGCAGGCCAAACGGATTCAGCAGCTGGAAGAAGTTACCGGTGTAGTAAAGACGCATGTACTCGTCAATGTGGAACGGCACGCCCTGCAGCAGGTTACCGAACGCCACGCCAATCACCAGCGGCGGAACGAAGCTACCGATGAAGATGCCCCAGTCCCACATGTTGCGCCAGCGGGTGTCTTCAATCTTAGAGCGGTAGTCGAAACCAACCGGACGGAAGAATAAAGACGCCAGCACCAGAATCATCGCCACGTAGAAACCAGAGAACGCAGCCGCGTAGACCATCGGCCAGGCGGCGAACAGCGCGCCGCCCGCGGTGATCAGCCACACCTGGTTACCGTCCCAGTGCGGGGCGATGGAGTTGATCATGATTCGACGCTCGGTGTCATTACGGCCGAGGAAACGGGTGAGCATGCCCACGCCCATGTCGAAACCATCCGTGACCGCAAAACCGATCAGCAGAATACCGACCAGCAGCCACCAGATAAAACGCAATACTTCATAATCGATCATTTGATGACTCCTGTCTTAGCGTGCCGGCTGAGTAGTCACGGTGGACTGCTCGTAGTGATAGCGACCGGTTTTCAGGCTGCTTGGGCCAAGGCGCGCGAACTTGAACATCAGGAACAGTTCAGCTACCAGGAACAGGGTGTACAGACCACAAATCAGCAGCATGGAGAAGATCAGATCGCCCGCCGTCAGTGAAGAGTTCGCTACCGCGGTTGGCAGCACCTCACCGATCGCCCACGGCTGACGGCCATACTCCGCAACAAACCAGCCGGATTCAATGGCAATCCACGGCAGCGGGATACCGTACAGCGCCGTACGCAGCAGCCATTTCTTCTCACCGATACGGTTACGAATCACTGACCAGAAGGACGCCGCGATAATCAGCAGCATGATGATGCCGCAGCCCACCATGATGCGGAACGCGAAGTACAGAGGCGCAACGCGTGGAATAGAGTCTTTGGTTGCCATCTGAATCTGTGCTTCCGTCGCGTCGGAGACGTTCGGGGTATAGCGTTTCAGCAGCAGACCGTAGCCCAGGTCTTTCTTCACGTCGTTGAACTGGTCGCGAACGGCCTGGTCGGTTGAACCAGAGCGCAGCTGTTCCAGCAGCGAGTAAGCCTTCATCCCGTTACGGATACGCTCTTCGTGCTGCACCATCAGATCTTTCAGGCCAGTGACCTGCTTGTCGACGGAACGCGTCGCGATGATGCCCAGCGCGTAAGGGATTTGAATGGCGAAGCGGTTTTCCTGCGCATCCTGATCCGGAATACCGAACAGGGTAAAGGCAGCCGGAGCCGGTTGCGTTTCCCACTCGGCTTCAATCGCAGCCAGTTTGGTTTTCTGCACGTCGCCCATTTCGTAACCGGATTCATCACCCAGAACAATAACGGACAGAATCGCAGCCATACCGAAGCTTGCAGCGATAGCAAAGGAGCGTTTTGCAAAAGCGAAGTCGCGACCGCGCAGCATGTAGTAGGAGCTGATGCCCAGCACGAACATGGCGCCGCACACGTAGCCCGAGGCCACGGTGTGAACGAATTTAACCTGTGCAACCGGGTTCAGGACCAGCTCGGCAAAGCTGACCATCTCCATACGCATGGTTTCGAAGTTGAAATCAGAGGCGATGGGGTTCTGCATCCAGCCGTTCGCGACCAGGATCCACAGCGCGGACAGGTTAGAGCCTAATGCGACCAGCCAGGTCACTGCCATATGCTGGACTTTGCCCAGACGGTCCCAGCCGAAGAAGAACAGACCTACAAAGGTGGATTCGAGGAAGAAGGCCATCAGGCCTTCAATGGCCAGCGGCGCACCGAAGATATCCCCTACGTAGTGGGAATAGTAAGACCAGTTAGTCCCGAACTGGAACTCCATGGTTAAACCGGTAGCCACGCCCAGCGCGAAGTTGATACCAAACAACTTGCCCCAGAACTTGGTCATATCTTTATAAATCTGTTTGCCGGAGAGGACGTAAACCGTTTCCATGATCGCCAACAGGAACGCCATACCGAGCGTCAGTGGTACAAACAGGAAGTGGTACATCGCGGTCAAGGCAAACTGTAAGCGCGACAGTTCGACTATGTCTAACATTATGACTCCTTGCTCATCGCATGAAGACTCCGAGAGTGAACCCCGTCAGAAAGAGATTCACACGCATGCCCCAATACAAATTATTCGCATCCCTGTCGTCGTTATTACCCTGAGGGAGGATAAAAACGATGACGTCAGGTTACAAATACGTTAAAAAAAACCAAAATTGATCCCGTAAATATAATACGCTGCAAAACCCTTACAATAAACAGGTTTTTATTGAATCACATTTACGTTTTACGACGGTGATCAACTTATAGCAAAACTACCGCTTTTCGGCCATTTTGATCGGGGACAATTTAGCGCCTTTTGAAGGTTTTTTCCAAGGATTAAACATTGATTTAAATCAAAAACAACTCTCAATGTTAACCATGTTTAAACATGGTGAGAATGGTAAAAACCATGTTAATGATATGTACATTTGGAGGTGTTGTTAGTTATCAATCGCAAGAGGAAATATAAACAGAAGTGATTTTATTTAACGCCCAAGGAAAAATGCCGGACTGGCCGGGTAAACATTTAATGATAGTCCCCTCACCCTCATTTTTCGCGGGCAAACTGTACCTTGTGGAATTACTTTTATTTTACTTTTACGCCCCTTTAAATTAACACCACTGTGTGACTATTTAATGAAAAAAGGCTGCAGGGCCTACAGCCTTTTCTCTTGTCGTCGGTTATGAGTCGAACAAAACGCTAAACGTGCGCGACGCGCCCGGTTTGAAAGCGCAGATCATCCCCTGCACATTTTCTCCGGTTTTTATCTGCTCGTTCATGTCTGTTTCGCAGCACCGTCGTACGGAATGATTTATTGCTAACAGGGCATCATTCACACTGGTTATGGAAGGGTTAAACAGACGTAGGATCAGCTCATCACGTTCTTCCGCCTTTTTGACTGCGCTGAGCACGCACCCCGTTGGCGAAAGAGAAAACAGGCTGTAGCTCAGTGGCGTCATGAACGTCGAACGATTGAGCTTCATCGCATCCCAGGGGATTTTGTTATAGCACTGCACCGGCGTTAACCATGACTTTGCCTGCTGCGCTACGCCGGCGCTTTCAGGCGTTCCGCTGAAGCTGTACAGGCTAAACCGACAGGTTAACGCCCCACGCATCTGCGAATCAGGAACGGGCATTTTAATACCCGACGGTCTGCCGGGGCGCAGGAGCAGATCTTCTTTCCCGAGCAGCCCAACGCCGCGAAGCAGGGTCAATGCAAAGGCTTTTTTGTCATCCCCCACTACTTCAAACTCACGCAGCCCCTCGGTGAACAGGGCGAGTCCGTTGCGTCTCTCCCGAAGGACGGCGTAGTTGAGCAAATTCCAGACGGGCACCGGCGCTTCTTTCCAGCCTTCCTCCTGCCAGGTCTCCATCGCCTCATCCTGCACCGGACGGGTAATGGAACCAAACTGCGTATCCGCTAACACTTCCTGCGTGCTAAACGGCGTGGGGATCAGCACGCGAATGCGGTGGTCATTAGCCTGATTATCCAGGCGTACCTCCACGTCAATGCGTCTGCTGTTGTGGCTGAGCGTGACCGCAATCTCGGCACCGAGCGCGCCATTCTGCTGGCGGGCCGAGCGCTCGGTGAGGTTTGCCGGAACGGCCATGCGGTGACGGATAACCGCCCTGCTCTGCCAGCCCTCATGCGTGACCTCAACATCATGCTGCCCTTGTGCTGAAGTGAGTCTCCACTCTTCTCGCGAAGGCGAGTAGTCGTACTCGTCCCCGTCATCTGAGCTTTCCTCCATTTCCAACACGCGGTCATAAATGAGCCCGGTCTCTTTATCCCGCAGGCGCAGCGTGCCGTCGGCGTTTAAATCAATCTGCCAGAAGGCATTTTCCAGCAGCGCGTCGGTCCCTTTTGCCGGAGCGAGCACGTTCCCGGCAACATGCGACTCGATAAAGAGCGTGCGATAGCCCATCGACGGCAAGATCTGGCTGACCTGAATATCGAACTCCATAAAAGGTTCGTAGTTCCCGTAATGGACGATTTGTCGGTCAATCAAGCCAGGGTCAAGCTCGCGCGCACCGCGAATGAAATACGGGATCTCGTTGCCTTTGTCATCCACCAAACGAAAACGGCTGGCGCGCAGACGGAGAGTCGTGTTGATGACCTCTTCCCGCGGCCAGGGCATCAGGTTCAACATCACCAGCTTATCGGCACCACTTTCCGGCATGTTGTCGACAATCTTGCGCATGTAGAAAGCGATCAGATTGTCAGCCATATCCTCAGCCAGCTCAAAGCGGGAGACAATTTCGCGATGCACCTTGTCGCTGCAGCAGCATCCGATGCTGTCGTGCGCGTGGTTTTTCAGGATCTCTTTCCACATTTTTTCCAGCAGGCCGTGGTGATACTCAAAGCCCAGCGTCCAGGCGAGCGTCGCCAGCGGCTCGAGGAGGTTGACGATTTTATTTTCGATACGGGCATGGGCAATTTTGATATCCATCCGCGTGGAGCCAATCGTTCGGTGCACGCGCATGTACTTCCCGTCGATAAACTCGCCTTTCAGCGTCGCCAGCGCCTCCCGATGGGCGTCGATATGGTCGAAGACCTCCTCAAAGCGGCTCATCACGAATTTTCGCTGCGGGTAGATTTCGCGAAGCTTATCCATCACCGCAAAAATGTTCTGCTGCAGCGGCATCTGGTCATGGCCGTTAGGCAGCAAAATTTCGTTAGTCACGGAGGCGCTTTCCAGCACCTCAAAGTAGCTGTCGAGGCGTTTACGCAGCCCGGCTTCGTCCTCCGGTAAGTACTTACCAATTGCGTAGCCCAGCGGCAGCACCTGCGCCGTTACTTCACTGCCGTCCTGGCTCTGCCAGAGAAACTCGGTTTTATCTGTCCCGTGACGTTCCGAGCAGCCGCGCCAGAACATCGTGCGCGTAATGCCGAAACCGTTATAAATGTGTGGAAGCTGGCCGGACATACCAAACGAATCCGGCAGATAGCCAATTTTCATCGGCTCGCCGAACGCCATGCAGTCGCGAATGCCGTACATCAGGTTACGCACAATCGACTCGCCGGAGACAATCGTGGTATCCGTCTGCGTATACCAGGGACCAATAATGAGCTTTCCGGCCTGGACCAGCCCCTTCACGCGGGGGCGGTTTTCCGGTTTTACCGCAAAGTAATCCTCCAGCACCGCCGTCTGGCCGTCGAGGACGTAGTATTTATATTCCTCGTCCTGTTCAAGACGGGTGAGGATCTCCTCCATATTATTGACCAGGAGAATACGTGACGCTTCGGTGGTGAAGTACCACTCACGGTCCCAGTGCATATGCGGCGTGATATGAACGCGAGATACAGCTTTCATCTTCATTTCCTGTGTGCGTGTTATGGCGTAACGTCTTCAGTGACGTACTTGCCGCGCTTAACGGCCTGACGTCGCCAGATAAGTAAAATGAGAGTGGAGATAGCGGTTCCCACCAGTGCCGCGCCAAACCAGCCGGCCGCAGCGATCGCGCCGCCCATTCCGGCGTGATGCAGTAAAAAGAGGGAGAAAATCCCTGCCCCTGGCGTAGATAGCCCTAACCCCATGGCACCGACAATCGCGCCCGTCGCCATCGAGCCGAGAACAAACGAGCCTATCACTCTCAGCGGATCTTCAATCGCCATCGGGATTGCCCCTTCGGTAATACCCGCCAGGCCAAGCAGCCACGTCGACTTGCCGGTTTCGATTTCAAACTGTTTGAAGAGATGCGGAGCCAGCATCGTCGAGGCGGTGACGGTAAAGGCCGACACCATTTTGACGGAAGCAAAGATCGCGTACGGACCATACACGCCATTCGCCATCGCCCCGAGACAGAACGCGTAGGCTGCCTTGTTTACCGGGCCACCTAAATCGAACGAACACATAAAACCAAGAATGACGCCCAGCAGCAGCGCGTTTGCCCCTGACAGCCCGTTAAGCCATGCCGTCAGCGCGTTGTTGATCCATGCCACCGGTTCGCCAATCACAAACAGCATCAGGCTGCCCGCCCCCAGCACGCCGATGACCGGATAGAGGTAATAGGTTAAAAATCCGTTGTAGCGGTTGTTGAGGCGAATATGGTTTTTTACCCAACGCATCAGGTAGCCGGCGATTAATCCGCCCGCGATGGCCCCCAGAAACCCCGAGCCGATCATGTTGGCGGCAAGACCGGCCGCAAAGCCCGGCGCCAGCGCGGGTTTGTCCGCCAGCGAGTAGGCGGTATAGGCCGCGAGCACCGGCACCATCAAAATGCCGAGCATGCCGCCGCCGAGCTTGCGGTACATCCACAGCCATGAATTTTCCTGATCGAAAAGATGCTGCAGGCCGAGCATCTGCGCCAGCAGTACCGACACGGCCAGCACCGTTCCTCCGGCGACGATCAGCGGCACCGCAAAGGAGATACCGCTTAGAAGCGCCTGCTTGAGCTCGGTTTTAACGCTCTTTTTCTCTCCCTGCACCGGCCGTTCATCGGGCGAGGACGGTAACGCCAGGGCACGCTCAATTAACGCTTCGGCATGACGCAGCGGTTCCGCCACCGGCACCGAAATAGCGGGGATACCGTTGAAACGTTCACCCTCCTTGATCGCCACTTCCGCCGCAAAAATACAGGCCCGCGCCGCCTTCAGCTGCTGCGGGGTGATGCGTCCTTCAATGCCGTTCGCCCCCTGCTTTTCGACCACCACGTTGATACCCAGCCTGCGCCCTGCTTTTTCCAGGTATTCAGCGGCCATGTAGGTATGGGCAATACCGGCCGGACAGGCGGTGACGCAGACGACGGTTGGCGCATTTATCAGGGTTTTCACCGCGTCGTCCTGCGGTGCATCTTCAAGCGCCGCTAGCAGATCTTCCGCGCTGGTCGCCGCCATCACGCGGGCCCGGAGCGCGTCATCCGCCAGGCGAGACGTCAGCTCGGTCAACACCTGAATATGCGTCGATCCCGCTTCGGCGGGCGGAATGGCAAGCAGGACGATCAGCTCAACCTTCTCAGGGCCGTCCACTCCTTCCCACTCCAGCGGCTGGCTCAGCGTGGCAACGGCGAAGGCCGCTTCCGCCACCGCGCTCGATTTGCCATGCGGAACAGCCAGCCCTTCGCCCAGCGCGGTGGGCCCCAAAGATTCGCGATGAAAGACATCCGCTATAAACGCATCGCCGTCGGTAATTTTTCCCAGCGACGCGAGCCGCGCCGCGAGCTGGCGGATCGCCTCATCACGACTGGCATACTGCGCCTGCACGCAAACCGCGCTGGGGTGGGTCAGGGTCGTCAGGTTCATCAAGATCCTCACACTTATGTTGTTATTGTCTGAGCGCGATTGTGGCAGACCAAACAATACATTTATGTGATCACTTTCTCTTTATCTTGTAATTTGTATTTAAATTGTATTATTTACAAATTATGAACGGCAGGCATAATTCCGTGAAAAGGTATTAGAAAGGCAGAGTTCATGGGCAACAAACCGATGTATCGGCAGATCGCCGACGCGCTTCGCGAAAAAATTAACGCCGGTGAGTTAAAACCCGGTGACGCGCTGCCGACGGAATCCAGCCTTCAGGAGGCGTTCAGCGTCAGCCGGGTAACGGTAAGGCAGGCGCTCAGGCTGCTCACGGAAGAACAGATTATCGAGAGCATCCAGGGCAGCGGCTCCTACGTCAAAGAGGAGCGCGTGAATTACGATATTTATCAGCTCACCGGCTTTTACGAGAAGCTGGCCGACCGGAACGTGGATACCCACAGCGACGTGCGTATTTTCGAGGTGCTGAAAGCCGACGTAAAACTTGCCGATAAATTAGCGATCGCGCCGGATGATAAAGTCTGGCACGTAAAACGCGTGCGCTTCATCAAGCAAAAGCCGGTGAACCTGGAGGAGACGTGGATGCCGCTGGCGATGTTCCCCGACCTCACCTGGGAAGTGATGGAAAATTCGAAATACCATTACGTTGAGCAGCTTAAAAAGATGACGATCGATCGCAGCGAGCAGGAGCTTGCGCCGGTTATGCCATCGCAGGAGGCCATCGCCGCGCTGGCGCTCGATCCGACACGGCCGATTCTGGAGAAAGTGTCTCGCGGATTTTTGAAGGACGGGCGGGTGTTTGAATACAGCCGCAACGTCTTTAACAGCGACGACTATAAATTCACCCTCATCGCCAAACGCAGGCAATAAAAAAGGCCGCTATTCAGCGGCCAACCATGTCGAAACGGACATTTAGTTATATCAACGCTCCCCTTTCGGGGAGCAGAGAGGACTTACTTAATGATGGATTTCAGTGCTTCGCCGATATCAGCCAGGCTGCGAACGGTCTTCACGCCTGCGGCTTCCAGCGCTGCGAATTTCTCATCAGCCGTACCTTTACCGCCTGCGATAATCGCGCCTGCGTGACCCATACGCTTGCCTTTCGGCGCGGTCACGCCCGCGATATAACCCACAACCGGCTTGGTTACGTGTTCTTTGATGTATGCAGCCGCTTCTTCTTCCGCGCTACCGCCGATCTCACCGATCATCACGATCGCTTCGGTCTGCGGATCTTCCTGGAACAGCTTCAGGATGTCGATGAAGTTAGAGCCCGGGATCGGGTCACCGCCGATGCCCAC
>Ga0157363_1007556_pt1 | contig 10292 bp, 5 predicted proteins | sample AttsexASBM1_FD_111477 | JGI IMG/M metagenome (GOLD analysis project Ga0157363, IMG submission 111477) | Fungus gardens microbial communities from leaf cutter ant in Ribeirão Preto, State of São Paulo, Brazil - Atta sexdens ASBM1 | ecosystem: Host-associated > Fungi > Mycelium > Unclassified ...
ATTATAATGTTGTAATTATGTTATTTTAAATATTTTGTGTTAAATTGATATTTCAATATTTCTTAGTTTTAAAATAACACAATAATAAGTAACTGAACATACGTAACACATACAACATAAATATATATTTTAAAACATAAATTCTAAGATAAATGAATAAAATACATGTTAATTTACATTAACATGAATTAAGAAAAATAATCTATTTTCGATCAAAGCGGATCTTAGTGTTTAAGTATTTTACATAGTTTGAATTTATAAACATATTCAATTCTGCAAATCACATATCGAAAATTTGTTCGGTCTTAAAACGCTATCATGAATGGAACTAGAGTAGTACAATAATATCACATATTAAATTGGCAAGCAATTTAATAATTTTGATAATAATTTTGGTAATAAGCATCTTATAAAAATATTAGTAATTTGATGTTAATAACAATAATCTTAAAAGCTCTGAATAATTTACTGCGAAAAATATTATTTCACAGTCGGAATTCAAACTCCCTCTCATATTCCATGAGGGCATCTTTCCAATTCAACTACTGAGGCCTTATGAGCCATATTTATTGCAATAACTACTAACTAATAAGTAGTGAGAGAAATATTATTTTTTTTTTAGACATATATACACAACAATTTTAATTTGTATTAGACTAACAAAAATAAATCAATTAAGACAATCAATGCTATATTTTTTATATGAATATAAATTCACACTTTTTTTATATGAATATTTTAAGCACTAAGATCCACTTTGATCGAAAATAGAATTATTTCTCTTGATTGATTTATTCTCATCGGTCTAATACAAATTATAATTATTAATTTAACATATCATAAATTTTATTTTAAAAAAAAGTGTTTTCACAGTTTGCTTACAGAAATTGTTAGATGTGTTACATTGTTTGTGTCAATTTATTTTCATAATATTTGTATTATTTTCTGACATTCATCTTGTATTAGATTAACAAAAAATTTGAGATGACCGTTTAAGATACGTGAAATGTATTAAATTTAACATTTCCAACTGTGTACTGTGTACAAATTAGAGCTTATAATTAAATCTATCAAACATTCTCATATCAGATTTCTAAGAAAAAAGTATTTGGTATTTGTAACCATTATTAACTTCTTTTGTTGATTTTAATCAAAACATTTTTCTGCATTTTTAATAAAAAAATGAGACATTTGTTTCTAAAAAATCGAACGCTAAGTATATATATATATATATATATATATAAAATTGCAATTGAAAAGATCACTTTAAATGTTGCTCGGTTTAGGATTGTTGGAACTCACTGAGCTCTCTAGTTCATAGCTCGTTCCGATTTTAATTCCCGAGTTAGTACGATGGATCGGGAATAAGCGTGTACGATGCGGGTTGCGAGGAAGACTTCGTAGCGGACGCAAACGCCTGCTGAAGGCGATGTTGAAGGTGCGCCGACGACGACGAAGCGAGGGTGCGAGCAGACGAGAGATAGGGCGCGCCGACATATTTATTTGATGGGGTCTGATACCCTAATCGATTTTCAATATTCCATACGGGTATTCCGTAGGGCGCTAGAGTTGTCGGCATCTCCCGCTGTCCCGGAGTCTATACATAGTCATGCCACGGTGGAATGCATGCGCACGTTGGCAAACGCGTGCTCTACTTGCCGGCCCTATGTAATGCCGGGGACAACGAAATGATATATTCGTGAGGATTGAAATTATGGTGTTACGCCGCGGTAACAGGCCCTTCCCGGCTAGATTACGTACGAAGGGCGCGGTGCAATTATATGACGTACCACAGGCGAAGCGAATTGGGTAAAGAAACTGTATAGAGTAGATGACTCGAAAAAGGAAGGGAAAGAAGCTTGTGCCTCTCTTTGAAGTTGAATACTTAATCTTTGGGGTCAAAAAAAAATTAAGCTCTTCATCTTTTGAAATCTTCCACTTTAATTTCTTTAATTCGACTCCTATTTTTCACTTAATTCATGAGTGTTCTTTAATTTAGTTTAATTGGAGATCAAGTTGAATCTAATTTTTGGGATAAAAATCAAGCTCTTCAAATTCTTCTCTTTAATTTCTTTAATTCGAATCTTATATTTCTCTTAATTTATAAGCTGCTTTTTATTTTGTAATTTCGTTTACTCTCTGGTGAGTGATTTCATAAAAATATTTGAATTTGAATATGATTCCCTTGGAATGTAGTTACAGATCATGCAAATTTATTTCACTGGACTTTTAAATTTCTTGTGAAATAATTAATTTACTTCCAAAGTATCTAATTTTGAAGCTCTCTTCAATTGTTTTTTGAAAAACGTAAAAGTATTGTACATTATATATATTTTATACAACATCACCGAGGATAACTTATAACAAAGTTGAAATATTCGATTGTTTTAATTACGTTATTTTAAATTTAATTAAATAACTGTAATTTGCGCATCACTTAACGCGCTGTTCTCTTATTGCCAATTATTCTTATATTTTTAATTTAGTCTAATTGGAGTTCGATTTTAGCCATGTGTATTCGATATCCATCGTTATTGTTATTTCGTTGGAATGTAACTTTTATTATTCCGTTCTATTTCTGTATCGCATTCTGTTTCTGTATCGTGCTACGTCGCTCGTTCTAAAAATCACATAACAGCGTGAACGCGTTATGGGAGCTCCGATTTTCTCTTTAAACTTCGAGCGGGTTTAAAAATTCCATGGCCGCGGTAACACACGCATGAATCTCCGCTGTGCAACACCTATAATTCCACGGAACATAATACTTTTATCGGTCGCTTTTACGACAAGCTCCCGTCTACCTTTCGCCCTCGCAATTTTATTATCTGAAGAAGAACTGCGACGTTTCTCCGATTACCTGGAGTAGAGACGATCGATTCTGAATTCATGAGTTGCCCCCGTTTGCAGCGCGCGCGCAAAACCACGAAGATACAAACGTGCGGTTTCGTAAAGCTGAAACCCTTTGTCTGCGCATCTACACTGTATAATATAATGCGAATTCAGCTATATGCACTTCCGATAAAGCTTTATCTTGATGTTACACCAATTCCTCGAGTGAAAGATATTCTTTTTTTTTTTTGTGAAAAAAAATCTATTCTTCCGTTACAGAATTTGTACAATGTATGCAGTAGAAAACATTTTACATTTTTGTTAAAATCAATTATTGTTAAAATTTTTTGTGTTGAATTTTTAACATATCTACGTATTAATTTATCATAATGTGATTATAATTGTGTGAATATCTTATGTTAATTGAGATCGTAATTTTCTAAATATGAACAGAGAATGAAAAGGCAAAAAAAAATGATTAGATTGAGGATAAAATATAATATACAAGATGTCCAATAATTAATGATAAAACTCTCGACAAAATGAACTAAATTGAGTCGAAAAGTCCTCTACCATTTTACAATTTTCGTAATAGTTAATGAGATATTAATTATTAAAATTGCCGAATCTTTAATAATTTTTTATTCAAATATTATCAAGTTTACAGAAAAACAGCAAGAGACAAAAATTATTTATTTTCTTCTCATTGAGCTGTAAGAATTTTTTCAGAATTTTTTATCAACTTTTTAGTACTGCGTTTTCTTATGGCAACTATTTTTACCAACATGAGAAAAGATGGTATTTAAAAAATTCTGAAAAAATTTTCAGAACTTTATGAGAAGAAAATAAACAATTTTTGTTTCTTGCTAGTTTATCATTTGAATAAAAAATTATTGAAAACCAATATTCAGCGATTTTTAGTAATTATCATCAGATCATATTAATTATTGCGTAAATTGCAAAATGGTAGAGAACTTTTCGACTCAATTTAGTCTATTCTCTCGCCATGCGAGAGTTTTATCGTTAATTATCAGACACCTTGTATAATAATTTATTAAGATATTAATAATGACGGAATTTACTAACAATAAGTCATTAGCAGTATATACAGGATGAGGCATAATATTTGCACACCACTTGGTAAAAAAAAACTTGATAAACTATAAGTTGTATGAAAAAAATATTCCAACATATATTGACTTAAAATATTAAATATCTCGTAAAGTATTAATTTTTTTATAATTGTACCTTAATACATTTATGAACAGAATAATAAAATGAATCAATTAGTGTAAAGAAAACACATAGTTGTTTATTTAAAAATTATTCATTTTATATAAAGATTATGTGTTTCGCGAATTTTCTCCGTGTCCATTTTTGGAATGCCAACATTTCGTGAACCTTGCAGTTCACTTCATCAGGACGAGGAGCAGCCTAGTACTGTATGAGTATCAGGCTGCTCCTCGTCCTGATGAAGTGGACTGCAAGGTTCACGAAACATTGGCATTCCAAGAATGGATCTAGACACGAAGAAAACCCACGAAACTAATATATAACATATACATAATTTTAATAACGTACATAATTTTATTAAGAAAACATACTTCTATGATGTGATTGTGTTATTTGAACATTTTGTTTAAATTGATATTCAACGTTTTTCAATGTTAAAATAATACACTTTATGAACAAGCGAACAAACAATATAAAAATAATATAATTTTCAAAGGTAAATTATAAAATAAATAAACACATACGCCAGTTTAACATATTATAAATGTTAGTTTTATTAAGGAAATATACTTTCATAATTTATTTATAATATATATCAGTATTAATTTTTTACATAATATTTGTGTGACCTAATATCTTGTATTAAATTAATACAAAAATTTGAGTGGAAATTTAACATAAATTTTCCAACTATCTTGTTAAGTAAGAGATTCCTCGCAACAGCTTTAATCTGTATTACTTTGATTGAAATTAGGTCACAAATTAATGCTGATATATTACACCGTTTTCTTCTCTAGCGTTATTACAAGAAAATTGTAAGAAATGCGTAAAAGAACTCGAAGGAAATATCAACGTGGGAATAAAATGTGCACGGAAATATAATAGCAGTATCTCGAACAAAGGTATATTGTTTTCCGTCCGTTACCAGAGGGAAATTAGAGGAAAAAGCACGCGACCTGAAAGAAAAACGCCATCGCGATCCCCCGGATATAAAATGCTCGGCGTAATAACTTCTCAACGACTACGTTAGTGTAGAGACGATTCGACGGATAAGCCGCGTGTTCCATTAATAATCTATTTAAACGGACTAAGCGACAACGCGCGACGACGTCATCGGAATACGTAATCCTGTCCCTTAACTCTTGTCCCGAAATGCAGAAATGTAGCGTAAATGCTAAGTAGACACGTGCGCACTTCCGGTATCCGCTCGCCCGCATATGCGTAATGTAGTGTGCGATCGCGCACACCACGGAGCCATGTTGTGCGTGTCAGACCGGCATTGTAAACAGCTTAAAATAGCGTTGACGTTCTTCTCCGTTTAAGCGTTCCGCTCAAAACCTCGTACGATTTTCGCGGTTTCTCATCCTATGTGCTCGCTCCTCTTCGTCGATTCGACAAATTTTCGACGTCGACGCAGCGAGCAATGCTTTTTATCCCCCTGACGACAACGACGACGACAACGACGACGACGGCATACAACGACGATGACGACGGCTCCCGGCGTTTCTTCCTCTTCTTGCCTCTCGGCTCGGTCGTGTTAGTCGTTTTACTGTCGCTCGTAACAAGAGTAATAGCACCCGTGCTCGTTGTCTGAGCACCATACAGTCCTGCGGATTGTTAACCCCAGTGAACTTATTTTTACACAATTTCGTGCCAGCGCCGCTTAAGACGCTCGTAACGCGCGTAAAGCCAAGGATGAGCTCACTTTTCGTGCTTCAAGAGCTTTTTGTGTGTACCATCAGTATCTTATCGTAAATAAACTTCGACGAAGAATGGCGAGCAAGAGAGCGTCTAGCTATGACAGAAATATTTAGTAAAAGTTAATCGAAAATTAATGTAAACTGTTTTCGAAGAATCCGCTGTGAAAATTTAAATCGGAATTTCTTTAATAACAGACATTAAAATACCATTTTCATACTTGTGATTTAGATTCGCAATAAAGGATTCCTAGACGAAAAATTATAGGAGCAGAGTACGGATTTCGTTACACAGTTGGAAAATTTGTGTTAAAAACATTTCACATCTTCTAAATTTCTATTCAAACTTTTAATTTTAAGTTAGAAAATAATACAGATGTTATATGAAAATCAACGTAAAGAATATAACACAATTGATACAATTTGAAAACAAATTGTAGAGGAATATTTTTTCAGTAAAATTAAATTCATAAATATATTAACATTCTCTCTCTTTTCACTCATTTATCGTAGAATTTATATTCAAAACATTATTCTTATATTATTTCCTTAGTTTTTTTTATTATGTTTTTTACTTATTCATTGTGTTACTTTACACTAAAAAAATGTTAAATATCACTTTAACATAAAATATTCAAATAACATAATCATATTATGGAGTTTAACACTCAAGTATTACAAATTCAACAAAAATTTTAATAAGGATTTTAAGACAAGTTCAAAATGTTTCTTTCTTTCTTTGTAGTTTGAAGCTGTCTGATATAATTATTGTACTATTCAAGTTTAACCGAATTTAATAATTTCCTTTATAATAAATCTTCGCGGCAACTATTACAAACCGTTAAGTTTCTCGCAATTCTATTACGGTCGCGATTAGTATTTCAAGAGAAAGAAAGAAAAAGCAAAGTAGCATCTCAAGTAGCGGAAACATTTATATATATGTGTGTGTGTAGATAACAGAAATAAATTAACTTTTTAAACTGCCGGGAGAAAAAGAAATGATCCAGACACAATGCATCTAAATATACTTTATATTCAGTACTCCTTGTCGCAATAAATGCCCTGATATAATATAGATAATTGCGAGATTATATCCAGTATTATCTCGGCTACAATCTTATTCCTATTTTCTACTGACGATTTAATTATTAGAAATCAACAGAAATTACGATAAGAAAGATTAATTTACAAAGGTCGTATCGTTAGGTTAATTGTTGATTCGTAAGATAAGAAATTATTATAAGCATGAATGATTAGTTCTAAAAGCACTGTGCATTTTACATCATTTAATTAAAGGTTTTTAATCCAAGAAGATATTTCTCGGAGGTGCGACATCTTTTCTAGGAACGCGAAAAATATTCTGGATTTAAGAAAAAAAGATAGAGACAAATATATATTTTCGTCTCTGTAATTTTCTTTCTTCATAAGTGAAATTAAAATGGGCGCGTTTTCCACAAGATTGTGGCATTTCGCGACGTGTTACTCCGGGAAGGTAAAGGGGGGGAGATGTGTTATTCGGTAGAGAAATTCAACATTGCTCCGGTCTAAGGTCAGAAGTTTTGATCTCGCGACGCTCAATCACGTCGCTTATCCGACAAATTGCGTTCTCCACGGGCATGCACGTCGCGACATCGGCGCGATTCGCAATATCTCCGTCGAGTCGTTCCCAGCATCGAGCACAGGAAGCGCTTTGGTTATACCGCCAGAAGACGATGTATTCTGGAGACAAGAGAGAAAGAGAGAGAATACGACCACTCTAAAACCGCCGGATTTTCTCGTAAAAACCGCCCTTAAAGGCGGGTCCCAGTGGCATTAGCGAAATGTCGGTAAGAGCTGCGACAGCGTACGACGGCCGCCACCTCACGGTTTAATGTCAATCCTCAAATGTCACGTAACCATCCACTACTCCGGCTGTGTCCTTATCGTCTGCGAGCTCCCCGGGGGACTCTCGCGGGAATAACGTTTCGACACGGTACATTGTGCTTCTATCCTCTCTTTGCTCTCTCTTCTCTCCTCCTCCTCTTCTCCTCGATCACGACCCTGAAAACTTTTGGTTTCCTTCGGTAGCTCGTTATTCCCTGGACGCAGCTCTCCACCACTAATTGGATATGTATTTGCCCGTTCGTCTCCTACACAGGACAAGCGTTATCGTTCTCGCGCCAATGGCGGCCGCTTATTTGTACGGCAGTTTATCTTTTTATCGAACAATATTTCTGACAGTCTCGGGGCAACTGAAATATATCGTATCGTTAAATCACGGTTTTTGGCTATCTCTTCGCTTTCCTCTGTAAATTGCACTCGATAAAATGAATTGAACGTTATATGAATTTAGTAAAGTGTGACAAGAGAATTGTGCGGCCTTATCATCTTCAATTTATTGAGACAAATTTTATATTGACAATTGATACAATTAAATGCAAAGTAAAGAACGTCATTTTCGGTTAAAATAGATCTTATTGTTTATATATAGAGTCCTAGTTAATCAGAGATTCGATGTTGAGTTGGTTATACATATTGAATTAGATTAAAGTCCTAGAAAATCAGACCTGCGACATTGAGTTGATTCAATTAATTCGCCGCCATGTTAGTTCCTTATTTAAGGGAATTCTAAATATGATTATTTATATTGAAAACAGCACTTGCGCGCGCGCGCGCGCGCGCGCGCGCGCACACACACACACACACACACACACACACACACACACACACACACACACACACACACACACACACACGATTTACGTGTCATTGATACATCTATCTCATTTCTTCTATCAATATCTCATTCACGCACGCTACACATACACATAAATTTTCGTATAATAATGACGTTTTAATTAGATGTCTATTACCAATTTTAAGAACTTCACACTGTTTCTTCATGCAAATTACTAATCTGTGAACTACTATTTCGTAAGTACAGAGATTGCACAGTTATGAAGCAAATGTTGATTACATGATAGCTATGGAGCGCCATATTGGAAATGAAAGATCTCAATTTCGAAATTTTTTGTCGTTCTCAGACTCTACTTCGCAGACACGTATTAATATGTATACTTTAATTTTGGAAAAGGATTTTTGAATCTGGAAAAAAAGAAAAAGTAATTATTATACAAAAATTATGATTTAATTAATAATACAGACAGTTTCAGGATCTTCTTAACAGTACAGTCAACGCGATGCTACAAATGCTTCGATCGACGCATTCTTTGATCAGTCAATTAATCAATTAATAAAATTCTATTTTCTAATTAGTCAATCAAACATAAAAGGTTTTAACTGCATCCTAAATCACGTGATCACAGCGCCATGTTCATTCTTTACTATAATAATCAATCAGACCATACATGATGTGTTTCACGTGGGTTCACAACGCTCGCGAATATTATTAATCTTTTTTTTGTTTAACATTTATGATAAACAACAAGGAAAATAATAAACTGCGATTCTAAAAAAAGCGTTGTGAGCGCCAAGTAGAATGCAGCTATTTCTCTAATTTTCTAGAACTCTAAGTTTAGTTAATTCACCGCCAGTTGCCACTGCTGCAGTTGGCTGCAGTCAGCGGACTTAATAACGCTCGTTATTATTGGTGTGTTCTTCAACAATAAGACTTTTAGATCTAAAAGAACACAATAGAAGCAAGCGCTCGCTCAATTATTGAATCTGCTGAATGCGCTCATTGTAATTTGAATATTCACTATCATGATGGAATTAGAAAGGTGAAATGTTACGTAATAGAGAGAAGGATGGGCAGCATTCTGATATATTTCGACTATTAGACCAATCAGACGCGAGCGGCATGGCAAACCGCGAATTTTAAAACAGATTTATATGATATGAAAAGAAAAGATGGATGATATATAAATATAAAAATACATACTTTTTCTTCTTAAAAAAACGCACTGTAAGGTGTAAACACAGAAATATCGCAATATAAAATCTGATAACTAATTACTGGCAAAAAGAATAAGAAACAGTAGCACAGATTAAGAAGCTGCAGATAATGGAAAAAATATTAAGAACAGGAATGAATACTAAGATTTCAATGAATCAGAAACCAATTATATTGGAATATACGTAGATACGATTTTTGATAGGTACACTAAAAAAAAGATTTGTTGTTGCAACAACTTAAATAATAAAATATGGCATAGCCTATCCGCAACGTCAGTATATAATATCGATAGGCTAACGCAACTAAAATTTGTTGCTAACCAAAACCTGGTTGCTGCAGCCATATTTTACTATCTAAATTGTTGCAGCAACTAATATTTTCTTTCAGTGTAGAAATCTTAATATTTATTCCTATTCCTAATATTTCCTCCATGCAGAGAGTCTAATAGAAGTAGTGACTTTCGCTAGCTATCATATTGTTTCTTCGCATTGCCATTCACGTCTGATTAGTTGAACTCCTATTTTATATCACTGCGTATCTTTCAGAATACTTCACCTTTCTAATTCTACCATGCCCAATATGATATTGATTTACGTGATCACAGCGTAATTTTTAATTCCTTATCTATGATAGCCAAT
>Ga0157363_1007557_pt1 | contig 10291 bp, 1 predicted proteins | sample AttsexASBM1_FD_111477 | JGI IMG/M metagenome (GOLD analysis project Ga0157363, IMG submission 111477) | Fungus gardens microbial communities from leaf cutter ant in Ribeirão Preto, State of São Paulo, Brazil - Atta sexdens ASBM1 | ecosystem: Host-associated > Fungi > Mycelium > Unclassified ...
GTCTACCTTATATAGTCCTACAGATGGTCCATGCTAACTACTGTGCACCCTACCCTAAACAACCATGTGTAGTTCATGAGGCCAACATGTGGTGTCCATGTTGTATGACGTTATTCATTCTTGAATCTTCTACTAAATTCTCCCAAGTCTCGTGACTACGCCATCAGATTGTGACTGATGTGACAGCGTGACTGATCAACCCTAACCCTAGTTGTTCTAAAAATAGAAAATAGAAAAATAAATCGAAATAAAAATAAAAATAAAAAGTAAAGTAAAGAAAACCTAAGTCTACCGTTTGTGAACTTGACAATTGACCAGTTGTGATTGATTGGTATCATAGCAATGGAAAATAGGAATATAATAAAATAACATGAAAAAAAGAAATTTATCTTTATAATATTGTATTTCAGCCAACACTAACATTTCTATGTAGCTTATTGTTTCTTATAGATTATGAACCTTGGCTATTGCTAAATTCTAAAGGAAATTTTTTCTTATTGTACTCACTTGAAATTTACAATTACTATGATTTCTACTGTGAATAATGTATAATTTTTATATGTACTAAGGTTAGATGTTTTAGAGACAAACTGGGCAGTATTTCTACTATAGTTTAAAACAGCAATCCAAGAAAAAGAATTTTGGAACTATTTTGATAACAGCTGCTCTTATCTGAGAAAATCAGTAGAAAATCTACTAAGTCTTTACTATATCTTTCAGATAAGTTAATAACTAGTAAATCCAAAGTTTTTTTTTTAAATCAACAATTTATTACACAGCACATGATGGCAAACCATGGTAGCTACTTTGTAACTATGTACAAGAGAGGCAAACTAACATGAGAATTAAAACAAAGAAAAGGAAAAGAAAGAAAAGAATATAAAGAACTAATCGAAAAATTATATCAAAAGAAAAGGGAAAAGAAAGGAAATGACAAAGGAAATGAAACTAAATCCAAGTTCTACTTGGAGTGATAGTCAATTGGCTGTCTATGAATGCAAAAGCATTTGGATTAGCTATCAAGAACATGATGAAATGGCTTAATGAATATCTTCTTGGGTTCTAGTACCCGTTGAATCTCGTACACTCATGAAGAATGTGTCTTCTTGACTCGATAGGATAATTACCACAAGGGTATTTGAAATTCTCGTTGGGAACGAATCTCAAACGGTATTTACCAATTGGAGCATGATTAGTGATAGCCTTTGTAACATGAGCACAAAGTGAGTTTGAATGACCAAATACTTAAAGCCAAGAGCCTCCTTTAGTATATGCAGGTTTGATGATGTTGAGGTTGTCGTCTACTAGATCAAGGAATTGTCTTCCTTTTCCATCCAATGCTTAAAATGTCATCTTCCACTGGTTGATAATATTGTCGCTATCAATTTTCTTGCAATAATCCCAAGAGATTTTACAAGGAACAGAAGGTGTTGAATTGAATGATTTTGAATCTTTGTTGACATCTTGGTGGAATCTCCATGGTAAATCCAAAGTTGTTAATGTGAACTTTATATCTTCTTGTCAAAATCAAAGACAGTAAACTCTATTTTATTCTTATTTTCTATTTATTTTTATATATTAGACTTAAAGGTTAGGGGTTAGCATGATGTCACATATGACTATCACAAACTGTCACACATTTTTGGTTATAGTTATATAACACAATCACATGATCACATGTTATATAAAATATTTTGAAAGATTCTGAAACAAGATAATATTATATAGTATGTTTTATACATGTTGATCTTAAGGATAATGCATGGCTCTTTAGAGTAGGCTAATAGTAATATAGCATAGACCAGTAGCCTAGCATATATAATATAGACAGTTTTGTACTAGGACCTCCATTAATATTAGAAGTATAGTATAAAGCATATATATAGTACTAGTTAGATGTCAAAGCTAAGCTTGAAATTGTGCACTTTTAGTGTAACTGGTTCAGTAGCTAGTCTGTTTCTAATATAATAGAAGTGTAATGTGGCCAGGAGTGTCACTAAAGATAGTATTAGTTGCTTAGCTGTATATCTTTATTAGATTGAATGCTCTATAAAGCAGAGTTTACTAGGTTTTTTAGAAACCTTATAATACTGTCAAGGCTCTGAGACCATGACACATGACATAACCCTTAGATACAACTATTCATATAACTTCCATGTGGAGACTACATACCTTAAAAGAGGGATACTGTCAGAAGTATAGTTTGAAGTATATATATATATATAGTACCAGTTAGATGTCAGAGCTAAGCTTGACATTGCACACTTTTAGTGTAGCTAGTTTAGTGGCTGGTCTATTTCAATTGAGTTTTCTTATGTTAACCCTAATACAAGATTCTTTCTTTTGACCCACTCTAAGATCTTAAGTTTGTAATACTTCTTCTCTTTTTACTACTGTTGTTACTCTTGAGATGATTAAAACTTGGAAACAAAATAAAAATCTTGCAAAGTCACTACTCATATAGTAGGTCCCTGACTAGACTTTGATTGTGATAGCTACTTATATATATAATATTATTTATATCTAGTCATTGTCTAGATAAAAGAGATATCTGACTATTCCTTAGAGAAATTTATTTGAAGCAAACTGTATTGCTTGCTGTTGATATTACTATTAGTAACAATGACTTTCAAAACACTATTCTGTCATTCTTATCTTGCTGGGTCTCAAACTTTGCATCTGGACAATTGTTAGCTGTATATCTATACTCCTCACTAAATTATACTATTAATCCAGACATTCTTATTATTTTAATTACTGATAAACGAAAGTATTAATATACTGAAAACTGGAGGTCATTCTTAAAGACCAAAACTGATAATGCTATAAATATTGAAGAAGAGAACTGTTATAAATGTGACAAGGGTAATTATTGGTGAAGGAAGTGTTTCAAAATAAAGAACTATAGACAAAACAAGGCTTGTAGAGGTACTAGTAGCTAGAGTGGTGGAAAATCTGGTGTAAGAATACTAGTAAAAATTGTAGAGAAAGATAATAATGCTTTCTTTGATGTTATAGTTGTTACGTGTTATGGGACGCTTTGGACATGAACAATTTTTATTTCCTTCTTCTTTTATTTTCTGACTTTATAGGGATTTTGTTTTCTTTTTCTTTTTTCTTTTCTTTTGGACAATGAAGAGGCACATGACACTGCAGTCACATGACATGTCACATGATGTGATGTCATAGTCCTAGAAGGTGGTGGAAGGATTTAGAAGATGATGTCAAGGTACATGTATACAACATAACAATCTTGAGGCGAACATGAGGAAGAAGCATGGACATAAGGGCAGGGTTAATTATTAGTAGCATGGACCATGAGGACTTTGTATAAATAGGACTCTAATTAAGAAGAGGCTCCTTATCGAGTTCTCTTGTGAACTTCCCACTTGATATTCCACTTAAGAGATTTACCGCTTATATGATCATTTGTCTTTGTTATAAGTGGTTGCCACAACATTATGACTTATTTCTTCAAGAGTTAAAGAAAAAGTGTACTTGTATGTAGAGTGATACAAGAGAACTTGATAGAGTTTCTATTATAAAGTAGTCTACTTTATATATCTCTAGAAGTTAGTTTATATATCTCCAATCTACTCTAAAGTTATAACTAAATTCTTCTAGTAGTTTTCATAATATTCTAATAAGTCACATGACAGTGTAACAGTGACAGTATCATATGTCATACTTTGTAACATCATGTTCTTAGCCAAGTTTCAAGAAGGAAATAAGAAAAATCATAAAAGACTAGAAAAATAAAAACAACTAAGTCCACTTAGAAGATTTCTGACAATAGTTGAGAACATGCTTGAAAATGAGAGTAATGTTAATGATGTAAGTTGGTAAACTTGAAAAAAAGTGGAACCTTGAGGCCAATAAGAAGCAGACATCTATAGATATTTATAATATTAGTGAAAATAAAATTATAGTTAGTCAGATACAGAAGTTTTCTATTTCTACATAAGTCAAATTTTTTAACTTAGATATCTGTCATCATATATCCTCCTATTGTGATGTTTTTACAACATCTCTGATATCCTATCATGATTCTTACATACTACAAACAAGCAGAGTTTTAGCACTGTTGGCAAAGAAGATATGGTTATTGATGTACCAAATAATACAAATATATCACAGTTAAAGTTGACAGAGGTATTGTACTTACCAGAAGCTAGATATACACTAGTGCTGTGGCAACTACTAGACCAATGTCCAATGAAAGCATAAGCAATAAATCTCATAGGAGGGATATCTAGTGGGGAACACAAGTTGTATAATTCATAAGAGAACTCAACAGAGAACCACAACAGTATTCTACTGACTATTTATATAAAGTATCCATGGTCCATGCTATGACTATACATTATCCTACCCTAATATCCATACCCTGTCCTCATGTCCATTACTCATCTACCATATGTCTACCTCAAGGCCACTATGCCATGTCCATGTGCCCTGACATCATACTCTTTAATCTCCATCATACATATGTGCACCATGTGTACACCATGAGGAACTCCTGTTCCTTGATGTCACTCCATCTCTAGACTCTTCCCAATCCTTTTAGACCATAGATTTATCTAGACTACTCTAAACTACTCCAGACTATTCTAGGCCCTATGACATAATGTCATGTGACTTCCAGGTCATGTGCCTTCTCTCTCTCTCATTGTAGACTAATAATAATACTACTACTATATCTTAACCCTAACCCTAAAGTCTGTTCACACTTTTGTCTTATAACAACTAGTCTCAATTGGCTATTTTGATAAAGCTGGTTTCACAATAACATTTGCAAATGGAAAGTATGTTATCTATGACTCAGGTGATACTTAGATTGCAGAAATCCTACAGAATAGTGTTGGTTTATATAAGTTAACAAAAGAGATCAGTAGTAAAGGTATATTATATGCTAAGTCCACTTGTATGAAAAATACATCCCCATAGTAATACTGCTTTCCCAATATCTACTATACAAGCTCATCTTTTACAGTAGCCACCTTTCTCACAACATATCTTCATAGCAGTGATATAACTATTTGAGTATTCTGTCTTCCATGATAGGGATACTCTTATTTAACTTGGTCTTTCATAGTAGAGTCATATTCCTGTCAGTGTCTTAATACTGAAACCTCTACTCAGGGTAATAGAAGCTATACTACTGAAACCCTGAGCATCTCCTATATTATCTTCTTGTATATAAGACTAGTAGTTACACTGTAATTCACTAGTCTGATAATCAACAAAGATAATTTTTATTGAACTCAATCTCCAGTATTCAATAGTGACATATTAATCAGTACTTACTTCTATCTCAGACTTCTTTCTTCCATCTGAAGTTGGAACTATACAACAGATAGATAGTATAGCACATAAGCTAAAGCCAAGATCATTTCACAAGTTTGCATATCTCTGAGTCAACTCTATGGACTTTTATTCTCAGCTTATAGATGACTACTAAAAGTAAACTCACATTGAATTTCTCTCAATAAAGGCAAGTGTTCTAGTGACTTACAAGCACTCTAAAGCTTGGTACACGACACAGTTTGGAAAGTCAATCAAAAATCTTCATTCTAATCAGAGATAAATATACTAGTAATGAATTTCAGAACTACCTTTGTTTATAGAAGACTCAAATTCAACTCACTATACATGACATATCACAACACAATGGCATTGCTAAATGTAGACCATATAATTATGGATTAAGTATATATAATAAACCATCTTCTCTAACTGCCTAAGACTTTATGAATAAATATAGCTAGTCATGTTGTTTAGCTGATGAACCAAGTAAGTATAAAGACTGTTGATGGTAAAACCCCTTTTGAGATTGTGTGAAGACAAAAACTGAATTTGAGTAGACTTTATAATTAGGATGAGAAGTGTTGGATATAGATATATATGACTCAAAAGCTGATAAGCTTGAGGGCCAAGCTTAAAAGAGTTGTTAGCTTGATTTTGATAGGAAGAGTAATAGTATAAGAATCTTCAATTCTACTACCAGCTTTATTAGAGTTAAGTAGAATATCAATTTTGTAAAAAATTTTGAAGGGGAGGAAATGTTAACAAATGAAATTGAAATTCTATATGAAAACTTACATACTAGTAGTTTTCTAACTAAACTATCAAGATATCCTACTTAAGTGCTATTACTATCTGTTGAAAGCAAATTCTCTACTCTTTCTGTCTAAAAGCCAATTATTGAAATTGCCCATAAAGAATACTAGTCTATTATCAATAAAAAGTACTCCTATCAATATCAAAAACTAAGTTACAAGACTTTTAATATTTTTAAAGGCCATACTATAATAGCTGTTGAAGAAGAGGATTGAGAGAATATGTGGTATTTCTCCACTAAGATGGATGGAGTGAAAGTCTTGAAACCTAAGACCTTAATAGAAGTAATAAAAAGAGTAGATTGGTTAATATGAAGAATAAACAAAGAATACTGACTTTGATAGAAGCTGGTATATGGGAACTTATTAATTTCCCTCCAGATACTAACATTATTGGTTTATAATAGGTATTTAAGACTAAGAAGAATGCAGTTAGTATTATCATTTATTTTAAAAACTGGTTGGTTGTTCAAAGATTCTCACAAGTCTCTGAAGTTGATTACTTTGACATGTACACACCTGTAACCAAGCTAGCATCTATATGAGTTTGTCAGAGTTAAAGATAGTGAACTTTGTTTCTCTTTGTTTCTTCTCATTTTTATTTTTATTCTCATTTATTTTCTTATATTGAATGAAGAGTTGGGGTTATAGTATAACATCACATGTAAATGTTACAACTGTCACAATTCTATCACATATATCACTATTACAAGTCACATAATCATGTAATACAAGAAAATATTATAGAAGATTTTAGAATAGATAATATTATATAATATAGCACTAGTATGTTAGTCTTATAGAAAGTATATAGACTTTAGGGTAGGTTAGTTGTAGAGTGTGCACAGACCATAGTCTGCAGTATAAGATAGATTAGTTTGTAACTAAAACTCCATCAAGTCCTCTTGTGTTAATCTAATACAAAATTCTTTTTTTGCCTAAATTAAGTCATAATGAAGTTGTTTTACCACTTATAGTAGCCTTAGACATGGAAATTCACCAAATTGACATTAAGAAAACATACCTGAATAAAAATTTATCAGATGACAAGGTCATCTACATATACTAACCTCCTAGTTTTGAGAATTTCTATTTTTTATATCATGTATAAAAGATCTTATATAGTTTGAAGCAATTATGAAGATGCTAGTATCAGTGTCTGTATGAAATCCTCATTAATTTTCTTGGTTTCTCATGTGCAGAGTCTGATATATATGTAATTTTTCTTTTAAAACCATATAATCTTGCTATCATTGTTATGTATGTTAATAACTGCACAATTGTTACTTCAAATATCCCTCTCATTGTCTGGATCAAGGCTGGAGTTAAAAAACATGTTAAAATTAGCAATTTGAGAGAAGCTCATTAACTATTAGAAATTGAAGTAAAGAGACTCCAGGGCAAAGATAAGTTATTACTTTCCCAATACTTATATATTAATGCATTCTTGCAACATTTTAAACTTGAAAACTCAAAACCTGCTAGTTTTTCAGTAGACCTCTCTATCCATCTTATCTCTGATCAAATCTCCAAATCAACAAATGAAATCACTTATATGGCCAAGATCTCTTATTAAGAGACTGTTAGAACCTTGATATATACAGTATTAGAAACTTACCCAGACATTGTTTATACTATTCAACTCCTATCATATTTCTTAAAGAATCTCAGAAAATCTTACTGGAAGGCTGTATAACATATGTTCCATTATCTTAAGAGAACTCATGAACTTTAGCTCACATATAGTAGATCAACCCTAGACCTCCATATAGATACATAAATACTGATAAGAATATAGCCAAATTATTACTTGATCTCTACTTATATCTTTCTTGTTAATAGTGGTACTGTCTTATAGAATACCAAATAGCAGAAGCTTGTTACACTCTCAACTACTGAATCTGAGTATGTGGCAGCCACTTATACTATAAAGAAAGCTCTTTGGCTTTGTTCTTCTATCTCTGAAGTTTTTGGCAAGAAACTCAATGCTATGACAATTTTCTCTGACAATTACTTAGCAATTGCACTTGCTCAAGATTGTCAATTCTATTTATACACCAAGCATATAGACATTTGTTATCATTTTATTCACTAGATAATTAAAGAAGGAAAAATGTAACTTGTTTACTGCCTTACTATCATATCCTATATTCTGACCTTATCTATCCTAATCCATGGATAACCACCTACCCTCATTCATGCTCTCAAACCTTTTCTAGTGCAGATCAAACCTGTCCATTTTATCTTGGATGTCCTTGCTAGTTCCAAGATAACTTTATAGATTTCTCTTCCTTAACATCTGAGGATCACTAGTAATTAGGGTAACTTACTTAGCAGTTATACTTCAGATAGCTACCCTAGGTATACTAACATATAATTTAGTAGTTTACACTGTGGTAGTCATTCTGAAAATTAATTCAAACTAACACTCCTCTTCTAATGTTAGTGATGACACATCTTGCCACCTTCTAGTGGTTTTCCACCCCTCAAGTCCCTAGCCCCTGATCCAAAATATGTAACCAGTGTGACTTGTAGAGAAACAGCATATAAGCTGAAGCCGAAGGTCATTTTACTCCACATTCTGCATTCTTGGATAATACAAAATGACTTAGTTCTGGACTTCTGAGATGTTTCTTCTAGATATCAGATAACAAGGTGTAAACTATATCTAAGAACATGGTTGCAGATATTTTTACTAAAGCATTATTCTTACCAAAGGTAAAGCACTTTACAGCTAAACTCAGACTCTCTACTATTTAAAGGAAAGTGTTAGAATTTGCAAATAGTTATGAACCAGGTTATGTTAGGGCAACTGGACAGAAGAGCAAGCACTTCAAATATCCAGAAAATCCCAGATCTATTGTCCAAGAAATTACTAAACTATATACTCACCTCTAAGAAATCTTAAGAGAATGGAATAAGGATTCCTGAAAGTAATGACTACACTATATAATAATAGGGCTATTCTAATGGGTCAGAATTCTGATTACATAACCAATAAATGATGATACTTGAGTAATCAGAAACAGTTTAGAATAGAAAAACCAAAATAAAAGAAAGCTAGAGTGCTTAACAAGTACTTCTAGAATATAGGAAAGCAAATAACATTAGAAAACTTTGGAAGACCACAGTGTGTTGCAAAAGAGCAATAAAGTACATAAAGGGAAGTTTAATATGAGTGTAAATATAGAAAAGAATCACAGAATAGAGATCAGCCAAAAAACATAAAAGAGAAAAGTCTTAGAAGAACCAGTCTCTTTATAGGTCACTTAGATTATTCTGCTTTGACTATAGATACTATCATTTTTGCATTTATACTAGTACTATACATATTTGTAATCCTTAGTTCTTATACTACTTTGAATAACTGAGGTATAAACATTTTCTTAGATATATTCACATATTAAGCTAATATCTTTATATAGCTTATTGTGTTAAAACTAAGAATAATAGATTTCATTTTATTTTCCTTTTCTATTTTTCTTCTCATTTATGGTTATAGTTTAGCATAATATCATGTTCCCACTGTCACAAACTAGTCACATAATGTGTCACACAAGTCACAAGTCACAGTCACATGATGGAAGGATGTAGAAGATTCTAGAACAATGACATTATATAGCATATTTCACATATATTAACCTTAAAAACAATATATGGTTATTTAGAGTAGGCTAAAGTAGTAGAGCACAGACCAACAGTTGTTAGTATATAAGGTAGATACTTTGTACCTAGAAACTCTATTGAGTTCTCTTGTGTTAACCTAATATAAGGTTTATTTACTTGACCAACCCTAAGGTCTTAAGTTTATAACATATTGTTTCTTATATTATATGATATTGAAGAAGAGAGAAAAAATAACACTAGAAACTCATAGTAAATATATTGTCTATAAGAGAACCCAACATTTCATTATATTTAGCTAAGTAGGGTGTTATAATACGAGAATGTGGACAGACTTTAGGGTTAGGGTTAGTGGACAGGAATAGGACAGTAGTATATTATTAGTCTACAACGGAAGAGAGATAGGAAATAGGCATGTGACTTGGAAGTCATGTGACAGAGTCTAGAACAGTCTAGAAGGATTGAGAGGAGTCTAGATTAGAATTAGGGTTAGGAATGACGTCAAGGGACAAGGGTTCCTCATGGAGTACACATGGTGTGTATATGTA
>Ga0157363_1007559_pt1 | contig 10290 bp, 4 predicted proteins | sample AttsexASBM1_FD_111477 | JGI IMG/M metagenome (GOLD analysis project Ga0157363, IMG submission 111477) | Fungus gardens microbial communities from leaf cutter ant in Ribeirão Preto, State of São Paulo, Brazil - Atta sexdens ASBM1 | ecosystem: Host-associated > Fungi > Mycelium > Unclassified ...
ATGTAGGTACGCGCTTCTAGTACATCGCGAAAGATCCAGCTGTTGATTCGTTTTCGATGAAATTTCAGACTCGAGTTGGCAGGTAATTTCAAAGCGTGTTACTTCTCCCGCTCCTCACCCCTCTCTCTCTTTCTCTCGTCCTATTCTTTTCCCTTTCTTTCTTGCTTTATATCCATGTGCCTTCCATTCTCAACTATGTTCTTGCGTAGATCAACTTTTTCATCATTTTTCCCAAGCACCTCGGAATCTCTCGGTTTTACGGCGAATTAGCGAGCGCCATTCAAGCCAGATGCATCCGTGCCCGATGAAGGTAAACGCGATTACGCGAACGGGTGAGGTGAAAACAATTTTTACATTAGTTGCCCTTTCACGCGTCTGAAAATCTAGAAAAATTCCAGAACTGCCCCAAGCTGCGAGATTCGTTATTACTACTTTATTATCCGTATTATTCGTTAAGGGAATATTAGGATAGAATATGCATGAAATGATGATTGCAGAATGAGAAAAAGTGTATTAACTTCTTGATTGAATCATTTTTTACGAATTGGCAATAATTACGAAAAAGAAAATACAGCATCTACTGTATCAAAGAAAATACAGACATTTATAATGACATAATGTTATAGCGATTTATCAGAAATTAATTATTATATGAAGCTTCTTATGCAATCATAATAATTTTAACTTAACAACAACAAAAGAAAACGGTCAAAACGATCACAATTCATATCTGATGAACAATTTATCGTATATCATCTTGTTTTTCTTCCATAAATTCCTCTCTATATAAACTTCGAAGAAAAACAGGATATTTTTCGTCTATAAATCATAATCAAAATATAAACTACAATGTCCACTCAATATATAATACTCAATATATGATATACTATTTTATATATATATTACTATTTTAGAAGCAATTTTTTTGTCTTTATTTTGAAATTCATCGAATTTATATTTGATATAAATGCTATTTTATTTTTTGCATTTAAAAAATTTGCCTAGAATATACACGTATATGCTACTATAGTGACTTATTTCATTTCTTGATGCAGAATAATTCGATTTTCAATCAAAGAAACGCATGTTAAATTGCGGAAATTAATTCTAATCAAAGAGCGAATATTAATTCGTAATATAACTGGGGATAAATTGATAATTTTCCAACTTTGAAAAATATATTTCGTAATTCAATAATAAACTAAAAGAAATTTATTAAAGATATGAAAAAAATTATAAGCAGATTTATAAAAATTATATGGATGGGGATCACGGAAAGAGGTAATAAAAGATAACGGTAGGATACTTTAAAGCTTCTTTTATTCGCTCTGCGCTTAACGATGTCATATCCTGTTAAATTTGCGTGGTTCCTCACACTTTAATACACGCCAGAAATCAGGCACAACGGCGACGGCGGGTAGACACGCTTTTGTCCACGAAGAGTTTTCTCCGTTGATATCGGAGAACTATTGGACCGAGCCAGATTAATAGTCCGCTATCCAATACAGAAGGTTCGAAAGATCAGCGGCTGGACGGGAAAAGGGGATGAACCGATTCGACTCACGTAATGCTCGTTACACGTCGGACGATATTAACGAGCGCCAAGGAGGGCGGAACTTTCGTGCCATCGAAAACGTGAATCGGAAGCGGACGCACCATCTCAAGAATCGAGACGATCCTTCGCAACGTCGCGGGGACGTTAGACCTTACATAATTTACAAATACGATGTGATGCTTTACGATCTTATCGGCTGATTTTTCGATGAAAATCTGCGCTATACGCCGCAGAAAATTCACATCTTGGCACTGTACGAAATATATTGGAACTGCGCGTATCTTTTCGTTCCTGCATATCTTTTTGTTTTTAATATTATCTCTAATTAATCTTCAAATTAAAACTTTACCAAAGTCGAAATTGATCGTGAAGTAATGTCTTTATTTGTTTATACTGTTCTTCGATTTATACTATTCTTATTATGAATAGAGAATTGTTTTTTCATCCTTTAGGGACGGCATGGTCGTGTCATTAAAAAATAATTTTTTTTATTAATTTTGCTAAAAAATATATTTTGAAAAATCTATCCATATATAATCTTTCTTAACAGATAGAAGTATATTTCAGTGTTCAATGCTACATTTCCATCGTCGGTATTTTTAAACTCTTAATTAATCTGTATTGATCCTGAATATATTTTAAATTTATCTTGATTAATTTTAAAAAAAAACGTTGCAAATATTCAATACTTATCCGTAGAGATTTAAAGAATTCTTAGATGAAAACTAGCTTGCTAGATCAACCGTTTTAATTTTACGTATTGACAATTAAATCTTAAATTATATTTCCATGCCGTAAGATACAGCACGTTTATAATAGTCAACGGACTTCTGTTATATCTTGTTACATTTCGTAACTCTTCGTTATACTTTTTTTTGTCATTAGTAGTTTCCCTGCTGCTGTGGAATTTAAAAGAAAAGTACACGCGTATTTCCAGAACAGTTCTCGTCGGTTCTCGTTTTTCTTTGCCTTGCGCATTTCCGCATTCCCATTACGATGGTCCTTTTTATCATGGCGCGTAATACCACGATCGCGTATAACACCACTCTTCATAACTAAGCCCATCTACAACACGATGGGTAGTCGAGCTTTATTTTTATTATAGCTTTGAGTGTGACGTTTTATTATTGCGCGACTTTGTTCATACATATACATGCGGTATCGCTGAGCACGCGTTGCGAGCGCAACCTTTCGCGACCCAGAATAAATTGAAATATTTTACACAAATCTCTCACGTATATGTGGTTACATGTAGTTCTAGTCCGATCTGACGCTTCTCCTTTCGCGATGTCCACGTTTTCTCACCCCGTATCGTAAGCGGTTTCACTTTAGTCCTTTCTCGGGGAGCGACGATACGATTCCTTCACGGTCGAACGAGCAATTCCCTGTAAACTCAGTTACCTCCGACAATTCAATACGCTACGTTAACGTACGTGGCGTATTACGGTTGAGCTTTTCCTATCGGTGTAAATGTCGTCAAACGATTTTTCAATTACCAGATACCGTACCTGATAATCGTACGATGCTCATTGAAAAGTCTTTCTGACTTTTCAGTCAGACTGAGAGATTTAATACTAGTCAAACGAGAACAACGTTCATGATTATAGATTAAAAATATAGGTAAACCAAAAAATAGCTTTAAAAATTTGGAATACTATTAATATTGAAATATTATTTATAATATTTATTGTTGTTGAAACCATAGATATGTGAAAAGTATTAATGATAAAATCTCTCTTTTTGCAGTTTATTTAAAAATTAATAACAAATTTCTTTAATATAAAAGATGGCTCAGACTTCATTCAACAATACTTCCCGCGTCATTCGAATCAAAGGGAAAAAAATTCTAATTTTCATAATTTGGAAAATTTTGTAATACTTAAAATATTAAAAAGGATACACTCGACGTACTCAACCACAAAGCGTACTACGTCAAAGCGAGTATGTAGTCGTAAAGGTAATTGCGTTTTACAGCTTGTCCTGTTGCGCGCAACACAAAAGGATCTCGACTATAGATATTAAAATGTAAGACAAGAAAACGGAGAGAGAGAGAGAGAGAGAGAGAGAGAGAGAGAGAGAGAGAGAGAGAGAGAAAGGGAGAAAAAGAGAGAAAGAGAGAGAGAGGAAGTTTATGTAGTTATCCATCTTATTTTTTATCTTGCTTCATATAAAGTGTTGACACTAAACATGGGCGAACTTGATGGAAAGAAAAATTGCAATATTATAAGATCAAGAAAATTACACTAAAACTGGATCTTTCATGCTTAAAAAGAATTGCTTATAAATGCAAATATATAAATGATGTTTTTCAAAAAGTTCTGTACATTTTTTTTTAATGCTTTTTCTATATTAAAGTGAAGATTAAGCGAATATCAAAGATTTTGATTCATACATATTTACGAAGTATTCTACTTCTAAAATTTCTTTGTTATCTTTCAGATTCATGAATTATGTGAGAAATCTTTTTCCATATATTATATACAAGCAAAGCGGTTTTTATATGTAAGATGTGTGTGTGTGTGTGTGTGTGTGTGTGTGTGTGTGTGTGTGTGTGTGTGTATCGATTATATAAATTGCTGCATACAAAATCGCATTATGTGATAATGTCTTAAACATTACTGTTTTATATTGTCGGTAAAGATTGAAGGGATTGAAGCTGAACGATGGATATAGCTCCTGTCAAACATAGTTAGTCAAAAAAGAAATCGATAGATATGAATTTTGCAGCAACTCGATTTTCCCGTTTCATGGACATGTAATCACATCAGCCGATCACCGATATCGCGTGTCCATTAAAACCCGTCCTTTTTCAATGAACGTATCGCGACCTATATCCATCGCGTCACGATAGCGCGGGATGCATCGCCTTCATGCAATCTCTTTTCGCAGAGATCTCTGAATTCAGCCTCATCTACTCCGTAATATAAAGAGTAGATTGGCGCTGCTAAATCTTTGTGGAAAGCCGTAAAACTTGAGCGCTCCGCGTACGTTGTTGAACACAATGGCGGTCTATGATATACGATGCACATTCCCTTGCACACGTATATACGAAACCACACTGGGTCCTGATAGTAGGTATACCTAGGTCCATTTTTTGTCAAGTCTATATAAAACAGGACAAAGGATTGATAAACATATGATGGAACTTTTGGTAGTTTTTGTTTAAATTATCTCCTACATGATTGTGCATGACTTCGATTGTAATAGAAAGAGAGAGAGAGAGAGAGAGAGAGAGAGAGAGGGAGAGAGAGAGAAAGGGAATTAATAATTCTTTTTAATATTATCTCAAAAAGAAAATATAAAATCTCAACTTGTATAAAAAATTATTATTATATTGTATTATATCAAATATATTATATATTTTTATAAAAATATTTTATAAATTCTCTTTCTTTCTTTGAAAAATATATATGTAGAAATAATAAAAGCATCTCCTATTTCTGACAATTTTAGAATTAATACAAAAAATTTTTCAATAATACAATAATTTTATATGTCATTGTACGTGGTCAAAGTTTACGAAGACGTAGACTCCGATTCTTAATCTCAGATTCTTTGATTCTGGATTGTACGGCAAACAATATTTTTCTTTGACGAACAAATGTTTTTATTGCTGGCGACAAAGCAGCTAGTAAAGCTTGCGCGTTAAACTCCTTCTTGGGAAGACCATTTTCGTTTATCGAGCGACGAGACAAATATTTTTGAAACGAAGTTTGCTCATCGTTCGCGGTTTCGTTTGCGAGAGAACCGATAGTTTTCCCGCCGCTCCGATTTCTATAACTTGCGTTAGAGCAAATCTTTCGTTTCCTTCTTTCACTACGTATGCTCGAGCGAATCGAAGATTTTTCCATGAAATTGGTATCGTAGATCAGGTCGAAAGCTCCACTTTGTTTGACCCGGAGGCTCTCCAACCTGTTACCCGGCATCCCGGATATATCGACGTTTAAGACATATCTGCAGGAGGTCGCCTTCGAAAAATTTATCGGGTACTCGCGATAGATTTCGAGATTTGTCTCAAAATTCATCGTCCATGACGTATAGCCGCGATGTGGCGGTCTTCAATTCGATTTATTTGCCTGCGTCTGCCATCGAATTCGAGTTTTATTGAATGATTTATCGAAACAAACGTGAACGTAAATCTAGGTTTAAACTAATCCATTGCTGTTAAAATATTTCGCATTTTGGGGATTACATATATTCTTTATCTACAACTATGCGTTTGCTTTCATGCACAATTGTTACATTTGCCGATATCTCAATTCCGTTTTTACATATATAAAAATTAATACACAAAGACATACAATTTAACAGTTATTTTATAAGTGAAGTGCTCTTTAAAAAAAAATATGTATGGTATTCGATAAAATATTCAATAGAAATTGAGAAACAATAACGCTGAATTACAATGGGAGGACATGAGAGGGCATCTTACTCACGTCAACTTTAACACCATTGACGTCATAGACGTGGGGATTTTTATCTCGGAGTACGTATTTGTAGAATACCTCGTGGTCCTTGTACCATGTAATACCATAGAGATGGTCTCTCTCCCGATCATATCTGAAACAGGAGATCGAGCGGGACATATTATTAAATGTATTCCGCAACTGTTTGCTGAATTAGTAAAGACACCTGAGACACCGGTCCTGTGCGGACAATTCTCAAATATCCCTTACTATGATATTCTCAATGTATGAAGATGCTGCATTTCGCGCTTTGTTTATAGATTATATACATATATATATATATATATATATATATATACTGCGCGCCATGTGTATAGATATAATATATATACTATACAGTTGGGAAATTTGTGTTAAATTTCACACATTTTACATGTTCTAAACAGTTCACTCACAATTTTGTTTATTTTATTAATTTAACACAAGAGAAATATGTTAGAAAGTAACACAGATATTATGTAAAAAAAAATTAACACGAGAAATGTAACATTGAAATGTGACACAATTTCTAAGCAAATTGTGGAAGCATATTTTTTCAATAAAGTTAACATTTACGATATGTTAAATTAATACATATTTTATTCATTTACTTTAGAATTTATTTACGTTTTAAAATACATTATTTTAATATTAGTATTTACTTACTCGTAAATTGTGTATTCAAAAGCAATACACAGTAAAAATCATTTTATATTTGTATTAAATTGCATTTTATATGTGTATCCATTCTAATATTAGGAAATGTTGAATATCTCAATTAAACTCAAAATGTTCAAGTAACAAAATCAAATTATGTCAAATTAACACTATATGTTAATAAATCAACATAAAATTTTAACAACATTTAAGTGAATTGATTTTAATACGAATATAAAATGATTTCTATGTATTACTTTTGAATACATGACAAATATTAATTTATAATATACTCATAACGTAAATTAATCAAACATAAATATTAAAGTTCCTATATAACACACTCTCTAGTTATTAGTTCATTAATTCTCAACAGAAATGTGTTTGACAAATCTAATTTGGAAAATCTATTTTATTCGTATGTCAAATAAGTACTTCTACTAAAATTAAGCATTCATATATAAATATATTAAAACAGCTTGTGTAATAAATTATTGATTAGAAGACCTGCCGTGATCTTTCGAACATTTATGTAAGTAATTATAAATCAATATCTAATCAGATGATATATCGGTACAACTTTTTTTTAGAATTTAAATCAACTTATTTTTGTTATTTTGCTCGCCTCAAATTTTTCCGTGAAAAATACGTTTCATTGTATAGATATAAAATAATTTTTCATACGATAAATTGTTCACAAGATTTAAAAATGTAAAAATAAAAAAAATTGTTTTAAGTTTTTATGCAGTCAGTATTTTTTGCTTTTGAAAATTAAAACATCGAGTATACGTGAGAAACGTAACAATTAAGTTTTTAATCAAATCGAAGAACTGTTTGTCAACAATCGAACGATTTGGCAAACAGTTACGAAAAATTTATCGTAAAAGTTTTACTGTCAAATAAAATTTAATTTTTTTTAATAATTCAGTTTTATTAACGCAGCGCCGACATATCCGTTATCCAAAACTTTCATCGTAGATTGGCGGTGAGATACTGAGTGCTAATAGTATGGATACCTGCACGGACCAACCAATGCGCCTACTCGGCTACTGAAAGGCGCCCCATCCTATTCACAGGCCGCTTTTATCGTGGACGCAATTTACGTATCCACGAGCTAATCGGTTCTGCGGTTCATTCGGTACAATAGAGACGAGTCGTGGAAACGAGCGAATACTGACGAGCTGGGAATAAAAGTGAAATGAACGCGCGCCCCATTCGTACGCTGGCTTCAGATCGTATCCTTAATTGGTCCTCGTTCGATTATTTCTATCATCGAATCGCGCTATTAATTGAAACAGTCCTTTCTCGCTTTTGGGAATAGCACGAACGAAACACTATTCCTGAACCTCGAGTCTTTAACATGCTACTTATTACCGTACGATTAACGGATCCCCATTGAGCGTTTAGAACTTGGGACATCTGTGGCCCGTTCGATATTTCTTTATTAATTAAATTTTAATAGCTTTGCGGAAGCAATTTGCATAGATGTTACATATTCACATTTGCGGTGAGCAATGCATTAACATTTTGAAATTCACTAATTCCTTGTGATAAAATATTAATCGTATGATTGCGCCTTATACCGCATGATGTTAGTAACTTAAACTGACACATGGGAGAGCGTATTGCTCAATCGTACAATTTTAGTGACATCGCAGTGCTTCTACATTCTAAAAAATATCGATGTGAATTTAAAATCCATGGTGTTAAATCCACATCATGTTGATATGAAACTAACACAGCATGGTGTTAAATCCACATCGATATTTTTTAGAGTGCATACATCCACTAAACTTCCGAGAGAATACAAATATAGTTTTTCGGTAGGTGATTGTAACGATGGATCACAACTGTCATAAAATGTATTGAGAGAGAGAGAGAGAGAGAGAGAGAGAGAGTCGTTTGAAAAATCGCTTGCATCAGAAGCTTTTTACGATCGTCTGAAACAGACGAGTCCTAAAGGCATCGGCCATAAATGCGATTTTTCCGAACTCGCGAAACGTAGCGCTCGTGTTGTTTTAACGTGATTACGTTCGGCAGGAAGGATCGAAGAGACTATTCGCGTGACAAGATTCGAATGTAGGGCGAGTACTAGTGCAATAATTGATCGATATCTGTGATCAGAGCACATAGTCGCGATAGTCCGTCATTTTACTAATCGCAGATTAGCCTTGATGTATTCGGAACAAATCGAAAACATCAGTTGCCTGTATCATAATTTTTGTCAATGTGTATGGCATATAACGGATAATTCTCTCTTATTGTGTAACGTTTATTTAATAATACACAAAACAGAATTTTTAATGTTTGAATCGCAGCTTAGACCATAGTATTCTTATGTATTTTAATGCTCCGAAATCAAACGCGAAACCAAATTGCTTCACATCACAATTTTTTATTTATTGAGAATAATTCAATTTTTCAGTATTTTTTATAGCCTGGTTTTATCCAAGCTGAGGTAAAAAAAAAAAGAAAAAAAGTTTTCAACAATAATATGCAAGCTTAAAATTAATATGCAAGTTGGTAGTTGGGTTAAAAGTATTAGAAAATCGCGCTATTTATAATTTAAAAAAAATTATAATATAATGGAGTAATTTTGAATGTTGGTTTCAAAGCGTCAAAATACAAGAATATCGTGGTCTGATCTGTGAAACAAAAAATTTTTTGTATGCTGTGTAATCGTTATATGCTGTGTTTGCGTGTTCGTAGTAATCAATAATCCTTCACAAGAGAATATATGTACATGTATTCCACGCTGATCTTTAGATACATTACACTCAGAAAATTATTAAAAGTTATAAGAGACGAAATTCGTTATCGATACCTATAATTAACTACGAAAAGTAAGAAGCTACCCATTCCTTTTGCTCGAATAACAAATTAGTCGCGTATCTGAATACAACAAATTCATCTTTATATCTATGTTCATTCGCAATTAAATTCCATCTTTGATATTATGTTCGAAACGATTGATCCGGTCGGAAGAGGTACCTTATTCGACGACCGCGCATTTGTCGTTTTCGCTATAATCGCCCTTCTAGATAGCCTTCCCCACCGTTCCATCTCGTTAAATTGCATTTCAATGGAGTTTCTCGGTCATGCTCCGATAAACCTTTTGAGCGGTTAGTTCGCCGGTTAGGACAAAGGGAATCGCTTCTTCGACCCCGTCATCGCCATGTTCTTACGAGTGACGCGTTTACAAAAGTAACCGCATGTGCTCTCTCTCCAGACTCGCATCCGATCCATCTATATTCATCAAACGGACGTCATTAGAAAGTTTACGAGATATTCTATTAATATGATCTTATCTGTCAAATGATTTTAATGAGAGAATTAAGCATCTCTGAAGTGAATATCGGAACATTTATTGAATTTTTCTTGGCACAATTAGTTGAAATCACGATTAAAAGTGAGCATGTCAGAAAAGTTTAAAAGCGGCTTGTAATTAAAGATTTTATCTTGCTAAAGAGAAAAATGCGAAATAATAGCTGCACTATAAGATCAATCTCAGAAAAGCTGCTATCTTTAAAAAAAAAAAAAAAAAAAAAAAAAAAAAAAAAAAAAAAAAAAAAAAAAAAAAAAAAAAAAAAAAAAAAAAAAAAAAAAAAAAAAATTAAAAAAAAAAAAAAAAAA
>Ga0157363_1007560_pt1 | contig 10289 bp, 5 predicted proteins | sample AttsexASBM1_FD_111477 | JGI IMG/M metagenome (GOLD analysis project Ga0157363, IMG submission 111477) | Fungus gardens microbial communities from leaf cutter ant in Ribeirão Preto, State of São Paulo, Brazil - Atta sexdens ASBM1 | ecosystem: Host-associated > Fungi > Mycelium > Unclassified ...
CTGTCTGGTTGTGTACTGCTAGTACTGGTGCTATTGACATTTCTTCCATTGTCTTTATTTTTATTGTTCTTGTTTTGTCTGAGGTGTCTTCTTTGGTGATCTTCAATAATTCAAGTTGTTCTGATAATGCCTCAATGTCTGTTCCTTGATGTTGTCAATCTGTCTTGTTTGTCTGTGAATTCTACTATAATACTGTTGTTTCTATTTTTGTCTATGGTCTACACCACAATATTGTTCATGTTTTCCTAACAGTCTAAAACTATATAACTTAGTGGCCTAACAACTATACACTCTCCTTTTGCAAGGTGAGTCTGGTAATACTTTACCAAATGTTGCAACTTTTAGCTTGGCTCAGGTTCCAACTTAGGCAAAGACTGAAGTAAGGAGTAGAAATGGATTAATTAGTAGAGCATAAGAATATAAGAGAGTATCTACAGCTATATATACCTAATAATTATGTGGAATATATATATTGTCCTAAAGGAAACAATGAGGTAAAAAATGAGAAAAGCATAAGGAAGTCTCTACTACTATATGAGGTGCTGACTGATCTTACACAAGGTTAAAGCAAGGCATAGCATAAAATGAGTTATAGATGAAACTAACTCCAACATATATCTAACATAAAGAATACTCCTGTAAAACATGAGATCATCAATTGTGCAATTGTAACACTTTGCTTCAGAAGACAAAGACCCTCTTTATAGGCAGAGAGATATTATTAGTAACAATAGAACTCAAAGAAAAATCTAGATAAAGGTTTTTTGTAACCAACTTACAAATTATGCATTCAAGTCTAGATAAACCTATTATACTGAGAATACAGAATTCAGAAAGACTGAGAGAAGTAAGACTGAGAAATTATTTACAGAAATAGAAAAGCAAACCAATTGAATACTCATGGAAGCTTATAAGGAAAGAGAGATTGTTCTTGAGGAAAGAAGGCAAAAGTACTTGGATATATTTTTAAAAAGTCAACAATATTCTCAATTAATAGAGATAGATCAACAAAGGGACTATAGGCAAGCCTAGAGCAGTTTACAAAGATATGTTAACATATTTTCATTTAGCAATAGCTACATAGACATTAGATACACTCTGCAGGAAAAAATCTGTACTCTCTAATAGGAGCATAATTAAGAATAGCTCTAGTTACTCCAGCATATAATATAATTGACTGGCCAAAGTAAGCAAGCCAGCTACTATCAAAAGGGTCAGATTAGCACTGTTAGCTTATAATAGTATTTAGAGTGGATAGTAAATATTATAAGCCTATGATAGAGGTTATAACTCAAGACTTAGATATCAGAATTAAATATAATGATCATGGTTATAACAATCATATATTATATAGAAAAGTATAAAAGATTCTAGAACAATAACATTATATAGCATGTTTATTATATGTTAATCTTATAGATAACACATGGCCTTTAAGGTAGGTTAGATTTTGTATAGCATGGATCACTAGCCTAATATTATTAGAAACTCTATTAAGTTCTCTTGTATTAACATAATACAAGATTTTTTTTTGACTTAACTCTAAGTCTTAAGTTGCAACATTAAAACTTGATTCCCATCTCTGAGACTGCTTAACTCAGAGCCTTCTCTATTCTTTTATTATCCTTGACTAGAAGCAATATTGCTCTTTTGTCAAAAAGAATAGTCAGACCTCAAGCTTAAAAAGTGTACTAGCTAGACAGAGGAAGTCTAATCATTCATATTGTATTAAAGCTCACTAATACTTTGTGGATATAAAACCTTATATAGATATGTTAGGTAGATTTTCTTTGTATAGAAGCTCCATACTACAGTGTCCTCTTGTAACCTGTTCATACAAGAGAATAGTAGTGGCTTTTAAAGTACTGTCTAGTAGAAAATGTCTTTTATAAGACAAAATAGTTTACAGTTTTCTTAGGATAGTAGTTAGTTGTTTAGATAGTTGATAGATAGTATGAGATGGGACTTAAAAAAGGCCTACTAGCACTTACTAAGATTGAGTCAAGTTTCAAGTATAAGCTAGAGAGAAAAACTAGTACCAGTTCTATTTTATCTTTTTACATTTCCTTATCTCCCACACCACTATCAATTTCATCATTACCTACCTCAATTGATTCACTCTCTTACTACAATATGAGTTCACATAACTTTATCAACATTGAACAAATTTTACTTCAGATGAGGTAGCAGTAAGTAGAAGCAGATTGTAGTATTAAAAGCATTATTAGCAGAAAAAGGAGTAAAAGGAAAAGAAGAGCAGAAATAGTGGTCTCAAGATCCAACACTAGGTTAAATTATATATTAGGATGAGAATAAGAAATACCTCAGTAGAGAGGCAAATTTAATGGATTTTGTTATATATACAGGAAAGATTAGCAGATATTTGGGAGATATATGTTTTGGAAGATTTAGAAACTGGAGTGTTTGAGTTTCCAACAGTTGAAGACTTTCTGCCTAAGCTGAAAAAAGAATTTGGCAGTAGGAGTAATGAAATAATAAAAGTAGCAGAGTTAAAAAAGATAGAGTAGAAATCAAGAATAATGAAGAGGTTTGTACAAGAGTTTAAGAGGGTAGTAAGAGGAAGCAGATATAAAGAGAGAGTATTGATTAAGGAGTTTAAGAGAGGTATAAATGATATCATTAGATAAAAACTGATAGAAGTGAAATATCTACTAAGAAACATTGAGTAGTGGTATAAGAAAGCAATAAATTTGGATAAAAACTAGAGAGAAAGCAGGTAAAAGAAAGAAAGGTTGAGAGGAAGAAGAGAGTCAGGAAGTCAAGTACCAAGAATAAACATACCAGCAAATACTGGAGGAACACAAAGACAACAGTTGCTTTAGTTTCAAATTTGGCTAAGAAGACAGAAACTTTAACAGATATCAGCAAGGCCCATACCAATAGAGGAAGTAAAAAGAACTAATATGGTTGTGGTTAACCCACAGCAATAGTAGGCAATGTTTATACCTAGATAGGACTCATATACTATAGATATAGATTATGAGAGAAATTGCTATAATTATTAAAACAATAATGAACATTTAAAAGAGAAAGAGAGTCTAATAGTTGTTACAATTCAAATCTTATAGAGTGAAGTCAAGAAAGAAACCTTATATTAGAGTTAATATAAGAGAACTTGATGGAGTTCCAAGTACAAAGTGTTTATCTTATATATACTAAGCTAATGGTCTGTGCTACACTAAACCTAGCCTATTCTAAAAAGTATATATATTATATGTCAACAACATATAATATAACATCATTGTTCTGGAACTTTCTATATTCTTCTGTATGATACAAAATCATGTGACTATGACTGTGATATTTGATGGACATGTGACTGTCACAGACTGTCACATGTAACATCATACTAACCCCTAACTCTAAGTTTAAAATAATAAAATAAAATAAAAATAAAAAAATAATAAGAGAAGTAAAAATAAACAGAGTCCACTATCTTTAACTCTGACAGTAGTTCTTAACTAGGCCCTAGTAATTACAATAGGTTTACAATACTTAGTAGAGTAATAGACAATATATCTTGCTACAATCTAAATAGAAACATGTTAAAAGAAGTAACAGTAAAAATTAGGCTAGAAAAGATTAATACACAAGAAGAAGTAACAGTGGAAGTGTTATTAAATAGTAGTATGACAGGGCTAGTCATGAGTTTGAAGTTTATCAAGAAGCAGATATTTAAGTTAAAAAGATAGAAAAACTAATATATATAGATGAAACATTGAACAAAGAGAGGCCAACAGAAAATTCTGTGGAAGTCAATATTTATTACTAGGGATACAAGAAGAGAGAATAAAAATAGATATAATTGGATATTAGAAATAGAGTATAATTTTAGGAATATTGCTCACCATAATTTTAAAATTGACTGTTACAAACTTTATTTATCTTGTATCTCCACAACCAGTAGACTAATTTTCACAAACTAGATTGTGCTGGAAAGTCCCAAATAATAGCTATCTTTACATATATGAAAGAAGAAGTCTGAGATGGGAGTGAGTATTAGTTAGTATATCGCTGTTGAATACTAGAGATCGAGTTTAATAAGCCAATAAAACTTTTATAGTTACTAATGGCCTGATATTTCAATTGTTTGTTGTTGCTTTTGTACATCCCACATATCTCATGAACAGCTGGACTGATTCACACAATTGAACTTATGTTGGAAAGCATTCATCAAACCATTTCTGATGATATATAGTATATTCTAAAGCAATAAGTATTGATAGAGATACAAACATATCAGTATAGTGATATAATTAGTTATCTTCTAAAATTAGCCTGACATCTGCTATGACAGATGACAGCCCCCATCAGGTACAAGTTTTGATCATGTGATAGAAACAGCTTGTGTACAGATCATCACTATTCTTGTATATATATCTCTGTATCTGAAGATTAGACTTCAGACTTAATATCATCAATCTTCATCATCATTGTCATTATTATTGAACTTCTGAATCACTCCTAAACCTGTGAGAGTACATCCAAGGTTTATTATAAATAAGTAAGTAGTTTATTTTGTGATATTGACTAGAGGATAGAAGAAGTAAAGATAATAAGATGTCTAGAGAAATATGAAAAGTAGTAGAGACCAAAGCAGGAAAAACCATAGTAGCAGAAAAAACCAAAGAAGAAGAGAAAAATAGAAACAAAAAAAGTAGCAAAAGAATAGAAGATTTAGAATGAAGAGAAGGAAGTAGCAAAATCAAAAGAAAAAGCTAAGAAATTAGTTCTTCCAAGATTCTATAAATAGATCCATGTCTTTGAAAAAAAACAAGTCAAAGAATGCTAATAAAAAAGATATGAGATCATGCAATAGATGTAAAAGAAAGGTTTGTACTGAGAAAAAAGAAAGATGTATCCATTGCTAAGAGAAAAGAAGGAAGAAGTGCATAAGTTCATTAAAGAACAATTAAGAAAAGGGTACATTAGACCCTCAAAGTCATCTCAAATGACACTAGTATTTTTCTTTAGGGAAAAAGAATGGTAAGAAGTGTATGGTATAGGACTATAGGTATTTAAAAGGCAGTATTTATGATGTTAGAAGGGTCATTTGAACTTACAGTAATATCCTTTGGACTTACTAATTCTCTAGCTATATTATAGTAGGAATAGAAGAAGAAAAAGAACATGACAAAGTAGTAGAGATAATAAAAAGGTTGGTAGAAAATGATTTATATGTGAAACTAGAGAAGTGTAAGTAAAAGGTTAGAAAGGTAGGATTCTTAGAAGTAGTGATTGGACTGGATGGAATTAAGATAGAAGAAGAGAAGGTGAAAGGAGTGTTGGATTAGCCAACATCTAAAAGGGTCAAGAATATATAGAAGTTTTTTAAGACTAGACAATTATTATCAGCAGCTCATTAAAGATTTTACATTCATAACCAGACTATTGCATGACCTGGTAAGAAAAGATCAGAAGTAGAATTGAATAGAGAAGCAGAAGAAAATGTTTTAAGAGAGTTAAAGGAGAGATTTACAAAAGAACTGGTATTAGCAGCACCAGATTTATATTTAAAGAATAAGGATGAAAGTAGATGTATCAAATTATACAATGGGAGGGGTTTTGTCAATAAAATGTGAAGATAAAAAGTGGAAACTAATAGCCTACTTGTCAAAATCTCTTAACAAAACAGAAAAAAATATAAAATTCATGATAAGGAAATGCTGGTAGTTGTTAGATATTTAGAAAACTAGAGACATCTATTAGAGAACACAAGTTTGAGGTCTAGACAGACCATAAGAATTTAGAATACTTTATGAAAACACAAAAGTTAAATTGTAAGTAGGCTTAATGCATATTATATTTGTCACAATTTAATTTTAATTTGAAATATATTAAAAATGAAGATAGGAAAGGTAGATAGACTAAGTAAGAGACTGGACTGGAAAGTAGGAGTAGAAAAAGACAATGAAAATCAAAAATTAATAAAATAGAGATAGATTTATAGTTTAGTAGAAATAATAATAGAAGAATCTAAAGTAGATATCTTAGAAAAATAAAAATAACTAGAGGAAAGAATGAGAAGGTAGTTAGAGTAGTAGAGAAGATGAAAAAGATAGAAGTAAAGATATTAAGAGAAGACAAATAGCAGGTGGAAGAAGAATTGGTATTAAATAAAAAGAAGATGTATATGCCAAAAGATGAAGAGTTAAGAGTAAAGATAATCTGGTTACACCATAATATGTTAGTGTCAGAATATGGAGAAAGATAAAAGATAATAGAGTTGGTAACAAGGAACTACTAGTAGCTAGGAATAACAAAAGATGTAGAAAAATATGTAAATGGATGTTACTTGTATTAGAGGATGAAGAATAAAATGGAGGCACCAACAGAGAAGTTGATAGTAAATGAGACACCAGAGAGACTGTGGACATATCCAACAGTAAACTTTATTATGAAGTTGCTATTAGTAGTAAGCAAGGATGTGATTTTGATAGTATGTGATAGGTTGTCAAAGATAGCCCATTTTGTGGCAACAATAGAAGGAAAATTAGCAAAGAGATTAGCAAGGTTGTTCAGAGATAATGTATAGAAGTTGCATGGGTTGCCAGAGAATATAATATTAGATAAAAGACCTCAGTTTGTAGTGGAATTGACCAAGGAACTAAATAGAATGTTGGAAATTAAGATGAAGTTATTAACATTCTTTTATCCACAAACAGATAGACAAACAGAATGAATAAATTAAGAACTGGAATAGTATCTTCAATCCTTTGTGGATTACAGATAAAAGAATTAGCTAGAATGGCTAGCAACAGCTGAATTTGCAGTTAACAATGAAACCCATTCAGCAACAAAAGTATTGCCATTTATAGTGAACTATGGTAAAGAGTTGATAATAAGAACAGATATTAGAAGAAAGGGGAAAGTACAGAAGGTGACAGAATTTGTAGTAAGAATGAAAAAAATATAAGAGAAAGCTGGGAAAATATTAAGGAAAGCACAAGAGGAAATGAAATAACAAGTAGATAAGGAGAGGAAAGAAGCTAAGAAATAGAAGAAGAGAGATAAGATGATATTAAGCATAAGAGATTTAGTGTTCAAGGAAAGACCAGTGAAGAAATTAGTGAATCAATATATTGGTTCATATATCATTGACAAGATAGTATTTACTAATGTAATCAAATTATAACTGCCAACTTTAATGAAAATTCACCTAGTTGTGAATGTTAGTCAAATAGTAAGATATAGAGAGTAAGTAGAGGGGCAAAAGATAGAGAAAATGAAACTGATAGAAATAGATAGAGTTAAAGAATAGAAAGTAAAGAAAATATCAAACAAAAGAAAAATAAGAGGAGTATTAAAGGATCTAGTATAATAGAAGAGGTTTACAATAGAGTACAATATATAGAAAAGAGAAAAGAACTTAGAAAATGCAAAAGAAACAGTAGCAGAGTTTGAAAGAAGATTGATTATAAAAGTAAGAAAATAAGAAAAGTTAGAAAGACTTAAGAAAAAGAGACTTTAGAAGGAGAAAGCTACTAAGAAAGTATATAGCAAAAATGTTGTATAAATAGGATAATGGAAAGTTTGAAAATAAATATTTAAAGAAGTTGGAGAAGAACTGGTAAAAGTCAAAGTCAGTTTCTCTAGAGAAGAAACCTTAAAAAGGGAATAATGTCAGAGTTAAAGATGATGGACTTTGTTTTTATTCTTGTTATTTTTATTTCTCATTTTATTCATTTTTTCCTGTCTAAACTTAGGGTATGGTGTGACATCACATGCATCACAACAATCATGTATTACACAGAAAGATATAGAAGATTATAGAACAATAATATTATATAACATATAGTCTTTAGGATAGGTTAGATTTTGTATAGTATAAACCACTAGTCTAGTATATATAAGGTAGATACTTTATATCAGAAATTCTATTAAGTTCTCTTGTGTTAACCCAATACAAGGTTTTCCTTTTAACTTAACCCTAAGCCACTCATGGCTTACATATTAGTCTAAAAATATAAGAAATGAAACTATAGAATGTAATATAAACAGTTAAAAAGGTTTTCCAAGATCTCAGAAGCACATAGTTTTCTCTCCATTTTCTATCTGATACTGACCCAATAGTCTTTTTCTATTTGTGAATACTAGTTCTCTTTTTCTTTAGTTGTTTCTACTAGCTGTTCCTACTTGTTGACAGAAGTCAAGTAGAAAAGAGGTTATGCTAGAGTACAGCAAGAACTATGCAATACTAGCTCTTAACTGCATACTAAAAAATTCAAAGAAGACAATATTAGCTTTAGGAATTGATAGAAGATATAGAAACAATAATATAAAAGTAAAAGGAATATATAAGTAATATCTGTTCACAAACACTTTCCCTTGCTAACACACTCCTAAATAGTAAACCTTCCTTGTACTATGTAACAAGTTCCCTTAGAAAATCTAGTGAATAGATTGCAAAGCTCCTTAAAAGCCTCCAATAACACTATAATACATTTCTCAAGTTAAATCTTATAACTGAAGATACCAACTGATACTTATCTTACTAGCTTCTTTCAGACTGCTATAACTCTCTGAAACTCATCCAAAAGTGATAGTAGGTATACTAATAACACTTACTCAATAAAATAGAAGTTTAAATGCTCTTGAATATTCAGATAGAAGTCTTTTTATTACTTCTCTTTTTTTATGGCTTATGTATCATTCTCAAAATACAAAGAATAGATCTAGAGAATGAAAACCAAAACCATAATAAAGCTCTCTAAAGTCTTACAAACATATGGCTATCTCTTTATCTACAATCTAATATCAATTTAATAATCAATTTCTACTCACAAAAGCCTATTTCATTTCTTCTTTACTGTTTCCATGGCTGTTCCTACTCACTCCACCATTCTAAACTCTATTAGCTTCCAATCTAACATGTTTCCATCTTATTTGACTGTTCAAATACTCTTGTGAGTACATATACTTTATAGCTAGTCATTTATGAGTGGTATCTCTTATTCCTAAAGATCTTTTCTTCCTGAGATCTAGTTTGATTAACAGCTATCACACTGCCCCTCAAACTGGTGTTTACTCAAGAGAATCTGAGATATCATCTAAAAGTGTAGATGTTATAACTCAAAAACCTTAGAGTTGATCAATAAGAAAGATCTTGTATTAGTGTTAATATAAGAGAACTCAATGGAGTTCTTACTACAAAGTTGTCTATCTTATATATACTAGACTACTTGTCAAGATTGTTGACAGTGGACTTGATTTTTATTTTTCTTTTTGTATTTTAGTTTTTTTTTCATTTTTCATTTATTTTATTTTATTTTCTATTTTTAGAACAACTTGGGTTAGGGTTGATCTGTCACGCTGTCACATCAGTCACAACTTGATGGTGTAGTCATAAGACTGATCACGGGACATAGGGGAAAGGAGTAAAAGGTTCTAGAATAAAGTGATGTCATACAACATGGACAACACATGTTGGCCTCATGTCATATACATGGTCATTAGGGTAGGGTGCACAGTAGTAAGCACAAACCATGAGTAATAGTATATAAGATAGACTACTTTGTACTAGGAACTCTATCGAGTTCTCTTGTGTTACTCAATACAAGAGTTGTTCTATCGCTTAACCCTTTGAGCCTTAGTTCATAACACTACTGGTTCATGCTACACTACTATTAGCTTACTCTAAAAGCCATATATCTTATATACCATTAACATATAGATTAACATTATTGTTCTAGAACTTTTGATGATGCTCTTTGTAACATGTGACTATGACTGATGTGTGATACCAAGTCACATTATATGACACTTTGTGACAGTGATCTATGATATCATGCTAATCCTAACTCTGAGTCACAAAAATAAAAATAAATTCTATTGCTTTCAACTCTAACAGTAGGATCTTCTTGCTAATATCTTCAAAGAGAGCTTATATATATAAAAACCTTATAAGAATACTTGTTTTTGTGGGAAAATGTTTTCTAGAGAGCCTATTTCTAACTTCATTAGCTTTTAATTAGTTGTATTCCTATCTTATCCTATTATTCAAACATTTATGGCAATACTGATTATACTTACAAGTACTCATTCTTTATAGCTAGTCTTTCATAAGTGCTATGGAATCTTGTATTCCTTAAGAACTTATTTTCTAAGATCTAGTTTTGTTAATCTCACCAAAGCCTTGAAATAGGTGTTACAACTCAAAGACCTTAGGGTTGGTCAATGGGAAGAACCTTGTATTGGGTTAACACAAGAGAACTCGATAGAGAGTTCTGTACAAGATAGTCTATCTTATATACCTGGGACCTATGGTC
>Ga0157363_1007561_pt1 | contig 10289 bp, 4 predicted proteins | sample AttsexASBM1_FD_111477 | JGI IMG/M metagenome (GOLD analysis project Ga0157363, IMG submission 111477) | Fungus gardens microbial communities from leaf cutter ant in Ribeirão Preto, State of São Paulo, Brazil - Atta sexdens ASBM1 | ecosystem: Host-associated > Fungi > Mycelium > Unclassified ...
AAAAGAAATTTTTTTGCTTTTGCGTAATGTAAAAGAAGAAAATAGCTAAGATTACGGTCTTTTTTATTTAACTTTTAGAAAACGGAATCTATTTTTTAAATCTACAGCTTTTCTCGCAGATTTGTTATAATTCATTACTTTATTGTATACTTTACCTCAAAATATGACATTATTTCAGACTATAATTTTCTCGTCCTATAAGGATTAAATCTATAGCACATCAAGATTTGAAACTTCATAATAGTATGCAAAAAAAGATTGATCCAAAAAAAATTGGCCTTCTGACGAATCATATTTTCTTATTATCATTAAATATTATACCTAAAATACAATCTTTTTTTTTAATTCGTTAATGTACTTCGTAAAGTACAATATTATATTGAAAAAGTCTCATTAAAAACGCAAGCAAGCCAATGCTGGCAATAATTTAAAAAAAAATAAATTTATGAAGCTCAGTTTTGACAATTTTCGTACGATTTTAGTGCCTGCTATTCATACATACACATGTTGAAACTCGCATCATCATTACGAGCACAGATGTATTCATAGCGTGTCTTAACTATACAACATGAAATATAGTCCAATATGCTTCAAAGATTTAGGTTACAGTATAAGTGGAATTTATGCTTTCCTTGATTAAACTGTACCTATTGCGGTGTATAGAAACTGATCTGTGAAACTCCGTTCAACAAGTCCAACCGTCCAATGATATATATTATAATTATATATAATATCAATATAAGGATACTGTTAATATATATCCAATCAAGAAATAAGCATCAACTTACTATATGATCAAATTTCAAGCACTCTGCATTTTGCGATGTGCTATATCGCATGCAGGTTCGAAGTAATACATTTTGTAAGTAATGCATTTTGAACATTGTAATTAGAGAATGTCTTGGCACTAGTAGATACTGATAATCTTTTTAAGCACCTCACAAGAAGGATGAAGACGGTAAAATGATAAATGAATTTCCAACTGTTTCACACAAATCTCATTACATCTATTACCTGTATCATACTTCATCATGCGAATGAAAACTTCCCAAAATAATTATTTTCATGTCTCAAAATTTATTTGATTTAATTTCGATATATTCTGATACACTTTGAAGTGACAAAAACAGAATTTTTATATTTATATTCGTAACAAATAACAGATGTATAATATAACGTTATTCATTGTGTAAATCACAAAAAATTTAAATCTTTGATATTACACTGATTCAGGTATATCGAAAAAACTGTCGATCGGTAAATACTAAAAGCAATTTAAAACATACAATGTCAAATATATCATCACATATTGAGAGCGTTTAACCACGTAAATCACGTTTTCGTATCGAGCACACAAAACTATTTTTACGAACCGTCAATTAAACCTTGCCAACTTCAAAAGCTGTCTCACTTATTTTCTCGCTTTCATTTTTATGAGCACACAAATCGTATACGTAACCAGCCCCGTGAACAAGATTTAGTGCTACATAATTATAAAACCTTGACCGCGTCTTCGCCGCGTCTACAAAGACAAGAACACATTGATTGTGTCGAGCCATTCTATAATGTATTCTATAATACGTAGGGGAAACAAAATTAATTTTGTGCTTTTAAACTAATCTTGCAACGCGCAAACGTTGCAAAATTTAACTGAAAAAAATGTACAGAGTGACAAAGCGAAAAATAAAAGACACAAACGTAAACTGTAAAAACAAACTGATTCTTTTTCATATTGATTGATTCTTACAGAAAAAAGAAATATATTTGGCTTTTATTTAATAATTCTTCTGATAAACAATTAAAACTAAACTTAATATATATTAAAACTATATCGAAACTCTATTAATAAATAATGTCGTATTAAATTATAAATGTAGTATTAAATTATTATGATTGAGTTATTTATGTGTTAGATTGATAAAATTTATATTATTGATATGACAAATGAGATTTCAATCTTTATAATTAATCTTCGATAATATGATTCATTGCAATCAACGTATTAAATTGTAACACCTTAAAAAAATCTCGATGATACAAAGAATTAGATGGAAGAATTTTATTTAGAAGTATGTAAAAATTTCAATAGACATAGAAAATAATTTTATTGAAGACCATTGAAATAATTATGTAGAAAATTTAAGAACATGAACAAAAATATGCTACAAAAAAATTTCGAAATTTTAACAATCGGACTTAAGCATCCAACAAAATTATTTTTAAATTTGTATCTAGCTAAATTTGCAAATATTTCAACAAAAATTTTTTTCCATATAAAAACATGATTATAGAATATAGAGTTTCTAATCGGTATCTAAAAATTACATTTTTAGACTAAACTATTCCAATTAAGCAACCCCGTTATAACTAAGTATCTCATCGTCTTATAGGTAATTAATACGACATGAAAGGGACAGATAAAGTTTTCATTGTATCTCTCAACAGTGGTTCAATATTGAAATAATACGTTGAACGAAATAGGTTCTCCGATTGGTCTTTATCAGTAAATCTTTATTAATATCTATCCTAAACATGTCACGTTTGTATCAATTCCATGAATATCTTCTGCAGATCTTAATGAAGATAGAAAAATTGGAGAATTCATAACACAATCAGTGTCAGGGTCATGTGAAAAATTCTCTTCACGAGCTAAAAAGGCTCGACCAGTAAAGGATCAATCAGTAAAAAGCTTTTTCTAAATTCTTCAAGAACATCAAAAAACGTCCTTTGTAAAATTAAATGAGATTTCTATCAGATTTGTGCTTCGCTGAACAATAATGGCCTCAGGCCAAACAACAATGTAATCAATTAATATTAGATATAACTCATAATTTTATCAAATAATTTTTTTATGACTGTTACTGCCACAAATGTATAAGTATCAAGGTCAATGTCAAAATAAAATCCGGTGATTATAATTTTAATAGATATAAAATGGCATTTTATTATAAATGTATTAATAATACATCGACGTAATTAAATTATCTCTTTAAAAGATCTAAGCTATATAATCTTATTTTATATTGAAATAATTACTAATTACTTTGTTACAGTGCGCAATTAACAAGCTAAAAACGAAAATTTGTATAAACGGAATTGTGAAAATATAATCCGAATATTCAATAAGAGATGAATTCGCAATATGAAAAATTTGGTAAATCGTAAATTATAAAATCTTTAAATATATATCTCTTTTTTACTTTTGCTGTATAATTTTCATATTAATTTTCGATGCACAGTGAAAATAATTTAACAAACTGTTCTGCCTCGATGGATCATGTTAATCATTATGATGTTCATAATATTGCACGTTATACGTTTACAACAAAGGCTAGTTCACTTCATGCTGCAAATGCTTTAAAGCATTTTTTGATTGGCCAATTAGTAAAATTCTTTCTTCTGATTAATCAATCAAATGCTTCGAAGCATTTGTAATGTTAAGTGGATCACACCCAAAAATGGTTGAAATGCAGAATTCAATTTATTTTAAATAAAGTTTCAGAAACTTTTAATTATAAGACAGGTTGTGAAAATGTATGTAATGGTCAAAAAGCTACATAAGGATATTGATGATTTTCCTCTATATTTTCTCGTCAAGAAAAAATCGATTCTAAGTATACCATATATATTCCGTAATAAATTCTTTAAGAAGATTTATAGTTATTTATAGACAAAAGCAATTCATGACAGAATTGCATATTATCGGCGTTGATCGATAATGTCAAAAAAACTATGATTGAATTTTCGTTAAGGATTTTCGAAAGAGAAAACGCGTTCACTATAACCAAGGAAAAATCTTAAATCTTGGCGAAACTCCTTGTATACGCTACAAAATCATTCTCGTAACGCGGCCTTGACCTCGACCTAACGCGGATAGGAGGTTTCACAGACTATCGTGAAAATTATTTATCGCGCCCTCATCTCTTCCTACGTGAATATTCAACAATAAGCACGATCTCAATTCCGGGATCGATCTGAAGATAAACGCGACGTACATGGAAAATGCCTTGCCGCCTCGAGAGAGGCGGCATTAGGAATAAAATATAGGAGAAATATTGGAAAATATGCACGAGTGTATTCAGCTATCTGATGGAAAGGGCTATTCGTACATTATACTGAGATCATCAATGAGATGAAATTTTAAAAAACGAGAACGAAATATATCTCGTTAGGCTTATCGAGAAATACTTCGTGACACTCAAAGTGCATAAAATTGTATCAATACGTATAAATGATGCCAGTTATAGAATTTCAGCAAAGAAAAACGAAAAAATTTCGGGTCACGCTGAACGTCAAAATGCCACGAGTTTCACGATGTTCACATCACTATATTCCTCTCTGCATGACAGACAGTAGACAAGCCAAAAGAATAAATTGTAGTTAGCCGTGTTCTGCAATAAAAAAATATTCCTGAAAATACGGTTGGTACGTGTCGATGTCTCTTTTTTTCTTTTTATCATCAAATGCTGTTCTCTGTTGCTTAAGCCCTGCGAAATACAGAGACAAATTAATGTAATAATTGTAACAATAATAAAAACTCATAAATACATTTCCGCAATAACTGCAGTGAAATAATAATAATTCTTCAGACTGGCGAACATAAAATATAATTAATATTTTACTTCTATATTTCATAAAAACCGTTATTTTTATCCATAAGAGAATTTGGAGCTCTCATAAACTGTGATAAAATAATATATGAAGATGCTACATCGTACAAAACTCCGTTAGTATTCTAATAAAGTCATGACTTTAATGATGACAGAATAATTGTGATCTGTCGGAAAAGAACTTGAGGACATTTCTATGCAGTATAAAATCGGAACCCCTCATTGAGAAAAGATACATCGAATCAATATGCATTGTAGACTTGTTGTATGAACATATCACGAGAGAAAATAGGTCATGATATAAGAGGATCGCTCGAATTTCGAATACTGTGGAAAATACATGACCAAGTACAATACTCATTAACATGACTCGAATATTTCAATTGCAGCATTCGAGAAACATAGCACGCGTATCGCGATGTATAACAATATATCATTCTATGTCATAATCTATCCAAATCCGACGTTGTGATCTAATAGTGTATAATAAATAGGACACATTAACATTCATGATGCTACACACATATGTTATTTTAGTAAATAATTTAATGACAATATAGACAGAGAACATTTTAAGTTCATATTATAATAGGAAACGTTTCATCATTTAAGGCCTCAAATCAAAACCTTAACAGAAACTAATAATAAATAACATTGAGTTTAAAAAAAAAATATTCTTAAATATCTCAAATTATGTGATGTAAATCCAGACAGATCGTTCATCCAAGTTTTATGGATTTCAGTCAGATATAATTTAAGATATAAGAAAATTCAATTTATTTTAGAAACTTTAATGTCCTGTTTCTCGGAAACTATTGATTTTAAGAGTTATTAAGGCTTTATTAAAGCTTTGATGCTTTAAATAATCTGAAGAATCGCCTCTTAAATTTATAACATGGACTTAAAATATACGCGGCCGCTTATACTACTACTTTCGAATATTTTCATATGTATTAATAATATAATAATAATAATAACACTTACAAATTAGATTTAAACAGTATATTAGGATTTCTATTTTTTATGTAGACGTCACATTATCTATGACAATATAATGTACAGAAAGATTACATATGCCTATAAATATTTAGAAACTGAAATAAGCTGGAATTGAAAATATTCTTTTTTGAATTGAAATTGAAATTTTTCATGATAATATAATTCTTAAACTGAATGTTGATAGCAAAATTTTAACTTTAACAAATAATGAAATGATCGTTTCATTATTGTTGATAATTATTGTTATTTGTTATTATTTATTATTTATTTTATTATTTCATTATTTTTCATTTTTTTCATTATTTATCAATTATTTGACAGGTTGACCTTTCAAATAATTGATGATATAATTATTTAAATCATATTTCTTCTTTTCTTAAAATTCTTAAATAAATAAATAATACAATCAATAAAAAAGGAGCTTTTGCTTCAATGCAGAAATAAACATTCCAAATTCCTACATTTTTCCAAAGTCAGATCTCGAGCTCTCGAATCTAAATCTTATGTTCATATTTCCAGCTATTCTTTTATTCAAGAATTCTGAACAATAAGTACGCGTACGTTTACATCGTATTTTCTTCACAATAGCACGATCTTCGCATTTCATCTTGATAGCATTGTCAGAAAGCAAGAAGGTCCTAAACTCTGGTGCAAAAGATCAGACGAAATGACGTAATTCGATTCAACCTCGACTGACATAAACTAACCCTGGCCTACTTCTCTGAGGACAATATCCTCTGTTTTATTTTTACACGCGTTTGCACATGTACTACGCCGTTGTGAATCCTTGAGTTGATGGGACAGGAAAGTGCCGATATGAGCGTGCCTTCTATTGGAATTATCCTTGCGCGCACAAATGTTCCGGAGGCACAACAGATAATGTTCCAAAGGATACGGAGAGAAAACAAGAATTTAAAGTTAAAACAAATGTACACGTGTGCGACATATATTTTCACAAGTTGCGTAATTTGAGAAATGAGAAGGCGAAGTATATAATAGCTTATCGTTATGTTAATGGGGCAGCTCTCGAATTTAAAGCAGATATCTCTCAAACGTCGAAAAAAATCATTTATTTACTCATAGAAACTCAATTATCAACATTAAATGTATTAACTTTAATGTATTAACTTTAATGTATTAACTAATGAATCTTTTACAAATAAATTTATTAAAGTAGAAATGATTTGAGATAAAATGATTATTAAAATCTTATTATTTATTATTAATTCCTGGAAAATCGTTCATTTTTAGTATATGTGTATTTGTTTATACACAATGATGGCTTTTCGATATATTTTTTGTTAGGAAAAAATTAATTTCAAAATTGTCTAACAATAGATATACGTTGTTATATGCCATTTAAGTCTATGTGATACATTTTCTCTTTAAATTTCTTAATTATCATGAGCATACAATAAAATCACAAAATATATATATTGTTTAAAAAAAAATTATATTGATGAATGTGTGCTGTGCTTGATAATTTAAACTACATATATGATTATTTGCTAATGATCTTCAGGGAGTTAATGTTTTTCGAGGGATAAAAAAGAAAGTGTTCGCATTTGAAAATATCAAGGACTCCCGTGTCAATTAAATCCTGAAAAACATGTTTTTTTAATGAAATTTACGAATCCTTTGGCCTAAATTAATTTAATAAGATCGAAGAAAGAACTTACCAGAGTAAAAAATGGAATAACAGTTACAGTGAGCGTCAACTTTTATATATATATATATACAGATCAATAATCTATATTTTCTTTCTTTTGTAAATATTTTATAATTCGGTAAAATATGAACAATTTTCCGTAGTACTTACATTTGCAAACTGCAAAGCTTTCAATGGTATTATTATTCGTTTTTATTAAACATACGATTATTACGTAACTACATAATAATTAAATAATGTTTAGTTTTGATAATAATTCCATAAAACAAATTAATGTTTATTTGTATAATCCAGATATAAAATTAATTTCCTATTCAAAGAATAATAAAATGTAATATTTCGTATAAATTTAATAAAATTTATACATGATGTATTGATAAATGTAATACACAAAGTAATAATATTTATTTTCTCATATACATGTTATTTCAAATATACACTCTGCTGAAAGTTTTTTGAGCATACTTTCAAATCTTTTTTATTTTAACTGAAATAAATTTGAAATGAAAAACAGCTATGTATAGCATATCCTTTTTCTCAAGTTTTTAACATAATCTGCATTTATGGAATGGAATAATATGAATTATATATACATGATAATCTATATCCTGTAGAAAGTTTTAAAATTCGATAAATCGCCTCAATTATGAATAAAGTGATCTACGAATGAAGACTTGAAATTGTCTTTTCTTCAAGTTGTTAAAAAAAAGTAGGCCAAAGTCATATTTCGAAAATGTTGATAATTTAAATAAAAGTTCTCTTCAACAATCTACTACAATTCTCTGATAGAATTTTTTTCCTATATACATTTAAAATGGATATGTAATCAGAATATATAATAAGAATATTTTCTAATAACAGTTGATGGTTGTTGATGATTGTCTCTGAATTACGTAAAAATATATTTTCTTTTTGCCTCTTCTATCTCTAGCCTCTTCTATCTCGACGAGAAATTTTCATAAGAATTTTTATGACATGGAAAAGCATTACATTTTTCTAATAGAAAACTATCTAATAGAAAGAGCAAAAAGAAATTTTGCTCTTTCTATTAGAGCTGAAATCTTTCTTTTACAGGAAGCACTTATCAAAAGACTAGGACCCAATGCACATGCGTTCACCATAGAAATTCCCTCAATCGCTCCACCATCTGTGCAACTGGTACCAGCTAAGGAATACAATGGTCCGCCTATAGGTAACAGCTACGACGTCAGAGTTTACGTTGGTGAGTGGAAAAAGCTTGCTGATTTCCTTTATTTTCTCAATTCCAACGAATGTATGCACTTCGAATGAAAAACAACGGCACATCACAATTCAAAGCGAGATGTAATTACGTACGTTCGTGAACGAAGTAGGAATTTTATTTACAAACGAAGGGAATGTATTCTCCATCTCTCAGACACACAATTACGCAGGAATAAGAATTCGAAACATCTCGAATAATAAAATACTTTGTGCTTACACACGTAAAATTCGAAACATAAAGAAATAAGCATATTTTAATCAATTTCCCATAAGAGAGAAATTGTAAAATTTTTATTTCTGTTCCAAACGTTATATAAAGCCAGCTTAAAAAGTTCTTATCTTATTATTAGAATTCTTAAAATACTTTATATTATATGCTGTATACGTAATTTCTAAAAAAAATAAAAAAATAATCTTTACCAATGTCAGATTATTATAGCTAATCATATAATTTCTGAGAAAGAAAATGAATCTAAAAATATCAGATTTAAATTTGTAACATAAACAACTCTCAACAACAAAATCTTTTTCTCAAAACATTTGCTCGATTATTCGCAACGATTTGTGAGTGAATTCACGGTTAGCACAAGCTTTCACCTTTATCTCACAGTTATATGAGATCTTGTTCGGCGGATTTCAGCGGAACGGGCGGACGAACGCTTGCACCGTAAAACCACCGTCAGGATGGGCATTCGAGTAATCCAACGAGCCACGAAGCCGCCCTTACCCTCGACGACTATGTACAGTGTACCTCTCTCAAGACAGCCATCGACTGGCTTGAGAATTCAAGGATCCAAAACAAGAATGGCGTTAGCGGAAAATGAGATCATCGAGGATGATGGTTAATTTGCGATTATGTTCATACGATGCGTATAATAACATACATTTACTTATCATTAAATTTCAAGCTGTAGTTATTGCTATTATGATCTATATTGTATTATTTCCTATATGTAAAAAAACAATTTTACTAAAAATTTAATTAAACGCAAATCTGAAAATAATTTTGTTTGAGTGTTATCAAAATAATAGAATGTTTAAACTGATTGCTAGAATGTTAAAATTTTTTACTGCGTTAGCAGCGACGCTTAAATGTTCTATAATTATTTAACAGTCCAATAAAATTATTTTCAGATCTATACCTGCCTAAATTTTTAGATACGTCAGCAAAACTTTTTTTCCGTGTAACTTCTATTATGTGTCTTAATATGCTATAAATCTATGATTTTCAATGCGGCATGACGAGACTGTAATTATAATACAGTTTGAATTGAAATCGTCGAGCCAAGGCTTAATTTCAGAAGTTCTCGAATAACCCGTATCTCGAGTTTAATGTAAAATTAAGACACTATGTTACTAATACACTATGTATCTTATTCTCTCATTAGTAAACCAATCTCATTTATCACAAATGAGAGTAATAGAATGAGAATAATAGATCAAATTTCTTTCTTATTTTCGCAGAGAACGTGGGACCACATGCGGCAGTAGAAAAGCCATTTTTATTAAGTGACGGTCGCGTCAGATTAGAAGCAGGGCTTGACCATGCGATTTATGAACACGGAGACTTAATCAATGTCCACGTCAATGTTAGCAATAATAGCAACAAATCAGTAAGGAGAATAAAGGTACAAATTATATATATATATATATATATATATATATATATATATATATATATATATATATATATATATATATATATATTTTTTTTTTTATATATATATATATATTTTTTTTTATATATTTATATATATATTTTTTATTTT
>Ga0157363_1007562_pt1 | contig 10288 bp, 6 predicted proteins | sample AttsexASBM1_FD_111477 | JGI IMG/M metagenome (GOLD analysis project Ga0157363, IMG submission 111477) | Fungus gardens microbial communities from leaf cutter ant in Ribeirão Preto, State of São Paulo, Brazil - Atta sexdens ASBM1 | ecosystem: Host-associated > Fungi > Mycelium > Unclassified ...
TATACGACCAAATAAATACGTTTACATGCGCGAAATAAACGGATTATTCATTATAGTAGAAAATGCTTTATAAATTATTTTTGGAGTATTACTTATTAAAACTTCTCAATTTGTTTTCATAAGTATAGTCCTAAAATTTAGTATCATCTTTTTTGAACACCCTGTATAATGCTTGCGCTGATCCTCATATTAAAAATATCTGCAAGATATTTTGTTTACTTTGCTAACAAATCCCATTTATATCGTTCCTCTTCTATAACAAAAGAAAAATGATGTATACAAAATAGATATATTATCTACCCTAGACACAAAATATTCCTAGAATGTTATATAAATATTATTTAAAAAATTAAAATAAGTTATTCTAATATTTTGAGAATATTGTATAATATTTTTTAATGTTATGAAAGTACTCTATGGATGTTACATGTTTACTTAATAAATATCCTATATTTCCTTTAACATTCCTGAAATATTATTAAAATATTTATTAATATTAATATTATTATTAATATTAATTATTTTTATATTAGTTTGAATTCACAATCCAGTAATGAAAATGTTATCAATCTATGCTGCGTCTTGTGCTTAAATAACGTTTCGGTGTGATTTTATATACATATCTAAGCCTACAACTGTACGCCAAAATTATTTTCAATCTTTAAACATGTATTTAAACTGAATCGGTGTAACAGTTTTACAAATTAAAGTAAATATTATGATATTTGATGATTTTTAATGTTCATATAATATTATAGTAACACTAAATAATGTTACTTTTAATAATGTTACTTTTAATACTTTTAATAATGTAATATTATCAGGAGTATATGGACATATCCATCTATCATTTTGAAAATATTATTTATTATATAATTTCAGTAAAATATTCTTCAAATGTTACGTTTAATATTCTGGAAATATGCCTAAAATATTATTTAATATTAAATGATATTATGTGTTTATAGAGTATAGAAGAAAATGCGAAAAGAAAACTCGCATGCTCCATCAGAGATAAATTTGGAAAGAACTAAATTACTCGTTAACCTTTCTTATGATCAAATAAAAGATACTGAATTTTTTTACATGGAAATAATTCATTCAAGATGCAACATTTCCAGTTTAGTATTGATAAAAATAGAAGAATTGCCTCAACTCACATACATTTGTTATACTTAATTTATACTCATAGGACTTACTAAGGTAAATGATTAATAATATAAAATGCCTGAAATTGTACATATTGATCTTATATTTTATTATGTTTATTATTCGATTAATCATGATTCAATTGACAATAATAATAATTACAATATTAATAATATATAATAAGAGTAATGATAAAAAATTAATTTTCTTCGGTTCAGTGACAGCTGCCTCAATGCCGTAAAGTTCCTAGCAATTCTACAGAGTTTATATTTAGTGCAAGTATTGTAGAGATTGTGTTTGTGTGTCTGTATAGTACACACATGTTGTACAGTCAATTCTTTATAAATTCTCTAATCTTCTTTTTCTTTTATAATACTTTAAAATATTAATTAAAAAAAATTAAATCAAAATACATTAACTTGCCCCGAGTAATATGCCCAAGCCTTTTAAGAAATTCACTTATCTCGAATATTCAAAACTAAATCGTAGCACATTTAAATCAATCTGATACGTATGATCGCTGATGACTTCATTCCTTTATCGTATATAGAAAGCGTGACAAATCGTTCTATTGTCAAAAATTACGTTTTCTCCATTTGTATATGCTAGAATCTATGCTAGAACGAATTATAGCTTTGTTTTATGTTAAATGCATTGAAAAACTGTAGAGAAAAAATGAGTAAGATAATTTTATAAGCAGTTCTCTTTCGAAATATCAAATTTTATCATAAGAAATATTATAGGAAGCTATAACACGCTCCATTATACAGATACATGGAGACTCGTATGCTACGTAAATATCTACTACAATATAATATTTTCATGCATTATGCGATAGAAGTACCTGACATTCATGAATATTTATCTTCAATAGTAATGTCAGAGGAGCCACTTTTTTAGCATTCTACTTAATTTGTAATTTCTAATTATTATTAAAATAAACGTATCTTTAATAAAAAAAAAACGAACAGAAGTAATTTCAAAGTATTGTCCGAGAAAAAAGTAGAGTGCATGTAACTATAAAATTCTTAAAATCAATATATATATAATACAGGGTGTCCCAAAAATGACGATAAATATTTTAAAGATTCTTTGTAACATTTTCAAGACAAGAAAATCTAAGTAAGATGAAAATGTCGAGGCTGTGATAGTATTCAAATGGGAAGAGTTTAAAAAATTACAAATAACAGAACCAGATTTTCGTGCGTTTAAGAGTGGCAAGATGATCAGTATGAAATTCTTCCTCGAATTTCACATGTCTTTGACAATAAGAAACAAAATTCAGCACCTTTACACTCATAGCATTAACATTAATTTTGTGCACGAAAATTAGAAGGATTTTTCTTAAAATGACAAAGAATTTGTTTATAAAATATTTGTCTTGTTTTAGGACACAACTTTGTCCATAGATATATTTTTGTGTACGAAATTATATTACGTAATATTTTAGAATTTTAGAAAATATAAATGATAAATGATGTGATTATACCGTTAAAAAATACTTACGCATTTAATATTTTTTCATTAAAAAGAAATGAAATTATTTCATACAATTGAACAACGTTTGTTTTGAAATGCATAAAATATTTTCAAATAATTTGTGAAGTAATCAAGTTAATTTAGTGGCGCCTCGACATACTCAAAAATAAAATGTGACGGAGTATTAGAAGTGTCCGTTAATATTTCAGGCGGTGCCAACTCCATTGGATGAGTGTCCCTCCATGGATCGAGATCATTTCCAATATCTAATCCGAGTCGTAAATTAGCTGGTGTATTGCCAATAACAAAGTGGTCTTCAGTTAAAGGCAGAGCATCCTTTAATAAAAGCCTATAGGAATATTAATGTAAAATTATTTCATGTATTAAAAAGAAAAAATAAATCAACAAAGAATCCATAATTAATTTAATTTTCTTACCAAATGTCTTCATCAGCCACAATATGAACCTTAGGAATGGGAAAACCATTAAATGGTGAAGCAACGGGCAGAGTGTAGGCTCCCATATTTTCAAAAATCATCCACTCGCCAAGTTCCATGTCATTCAACATAATATTCTCAACAATTTTGTCCAGTCCGTCACATGTTGGACCCCATACGCTTGAAGGAATCATCTTTCCACAGCCATTCTAAAGACCGATATATAGATATATTGATTTAAAAAGAGCAGAAAAACATTGATATTTCTATATCTAAATAAAATACCTTACCTTCAAAGGAATAGGAGTTACATGCTGATGATCGTACAGCAGACAATTGAATGATCCATAAACACCGTCGTTGATATAATACATATTGTGCGTAATTGCACTGGAATTTTCATCTCCGCGTATAGAACGTTTGCTATGAATACTCGTTGCCAATGTAAATGCAGATGCAACGTAAAAGCGGCCTGGTTCAGCAATCACGTGAATAGCATCAGCTAAAAAGTTTTTTTTATTAAAATGCCTAAAATGTCTAAACTAAAGTATACTGGCATAACTAATGAAAAGAAAACAACTTACTGTTGAAATATTCATCGAGAGCTTTGTTAATAATCTCGGCAATTTTATCGATGCTTGTACCTTTATTACCTGGATAACCTCCACCAAGATCCAAGAGATACGGCTTAAAGCCGAAATCGGTAGCCATGTCGAATAGTATCTTACAATGATGAATAGCGCGATAAAACACCGGTGGATCTTGACATCCAGAACCAACGTGGAAACTGAAGCCTACTATGTTAAGGCCCAAGTTATATGCAAGATGTAAAAGATTAGGAGCCTCATGTATCGGATCACAACCAAATTTCATGCCAAGCGGACACTGGGCCATTTCCGCATCGCAACGAATTCGTAAAACAATCTGCACAGATAAGGAATTGCAATGATACAATCAAGATACAATCAAAATAAAATTATCACTGTATTCGAAAAAGATACGCAGTATGTACTGAAATTACGTAACATACAATTACCTTGGCCGTTGGGAAAAGTTTTTTAATTTTGTGCAGTTCACTTTCGTTATCTACTGTCATAGTTTCCACACCTACTGCAGCAGCATGACGAATATGTGAAGCCGGTTTGGCCGGATTAGCAAAAATAATTCTTGAAGACTCTACACCAAAGCTTAACACTTTGTTTATTTCATTCTACAAAGTAAAAATATATATTATATTTTTTTTATAAAATGTATCTATTAATGTGCATCTCTTTCCATAATAAAAGATATATTTAATATTTGATCTTACCTTAGATGCACAATCAAAATTGATACCAAGGGCCGCTAATACTTCAATTACAATCAAATTATCATTACATTTTACAGCTGGAAAAAACAAATTTCTATAAGTAACCGTGCATCATAAATAAATTTCAATTATTAATAACTTACCATAGTAAGGTTCAACTCGTGGCAATTTTTCTTTCCAGATTTTATGCTTTTGTACAATATCTCCTATGTCTAATACATAGAAAGCTTCTTCTTGTAAACCACTCATTGCAATGTTTTTGATAACGGTCATAACATTGGACTCGCTGTCCAAGACATGAATACGTTCGTCTAGATTTGTTACCTTCATGTTGATTGAATTTGATTGAATTGATTAGTACTCTGTAGGTGCTAGGCAGCAAACTAAAAGTTATAAAATAAACCTTATTACATTAGATATAAGCGTACGTTAGATATAAGCGTAAATATCAATTTTTCTATTGCAAACTTTAATGAATTTAGTAACAAAAACATACGAGGCAGCTGTCAATGCTAATTAGGTGAGTCGTGAGGAAGTGAATTAAGACAAAATCACTGTGGGGGTGCTAGCAAAGCCACGGGGGCTCTGCATTCAGGGTCAACTTCCAGTTGCCGCAGTTATTCAAACACCCACGAACAGACTGGTCGACCAGTCTATCGCAGATAGAACCCTGCAAAGAACAAAAAATAATTTCTATGTTAGCTGAATAATGTTACAAGATTTATCATATACAATAAAAGACGTTAATACTATCACATTTCTACAAAAAAGATGCTAAATGTAAACCAGTAAACCAGTAAATATAACAAAAAAACTCTTTATTAATAAAGGAGAAAATAGCTGTTTAATACATGTTCATATATTATGAACATATTAAATATTTTTTCATATATTGGCCAGAATTTTATCTTATCTATTTATCTTAATTTTATCAAAGCCTGTTTTTTTTCTGTTACATTAAAACAGATATGTGAATCATAAGAAAAAAATGTTATGCTATTAATTTTTTATTAATTTAATTTAATTTTAATTTAATTCTTTTACATGTTTTTAATAAGTATATAAAAATCTATTTTTTCATTAGCTGTATATATTGTGCATTTTATACCTAATAATTACATTAAACTTTAACTTAATGAAATAGAATCTGATCCTACCTGAAGAGAAGTAATTCTCGTTTTTTTATATACACAGCAGAAAAATTAATTATGTCACCGTTTAGAAGTTTTGAAAATGTTCCTAAATTTTAAAGACTCCTCTATTGTGTCTCATATATATGCGTACAAAACGAAAGTAAAATAAAAGCGTTCCGCGAACTATTTGGAACGTAACGTTATATTATACGTATATTACATAGACGTGAAAATTTCGTTTAATGAGATCCGAACAGACAGAAAATCAAAATGATACTGAGACTCGAGCTATTATTTGGGCCATTATTTATATAAAGAAGATAAGTAGTATCAGCTCGTCTTTGCGTGTTGTATCAAGTCTACTTATACAAAATTATCTGACAACCAAGATGGTTCATCAGGAAGCCGAATTAGACTGGAAGGATAATATAAATGTTACTCAAGAGTCAAACTCCAGTTGAGGGAAATACCGTCATATTAATCTATGTAACATGATTGATTATCGATTCGAACTATTATATCAATGATTGACACATTACATATAAAAAAATATGTATCTTTAATACTGTTAAAAATAACTTTTCGAAAATTCATCAAAAGGAAATAAATATTATTATGAAATAATATACGATACAAAAACTTATATATACATCTCTCAGATAAATATCTTAGGATATTACATAATTCTAGAATAAAGTGTGCAGAAGTGCCTTTTATTGAATTTTAATACGAATATAAAGTAAACATCCACAATAAATATTAAATTATGAGGTTGTCTTTTGAAATGTTGTTTTGTATATGCTAGAAACTTTTTCATACATGTCCTTGTAAAATAAAGAAGAGCAACTTAAATTTTTGCTTTCTAATATTGAAAAACATGTGATAATATTCAATTATATATAAAAGTTGTATAGTTGAGATAGAACAATTTCTTGTTGTATAGTTGAGATAGAACAATTTCATCAAGCAAACTTATACAAAGGAGAGTTCTTACATAATAATAACAACGGCTTCCGCCAGTTTGAAGAGGAAATACTGGCCTGAATAAGATAGTACAAGTCTTAAGATATGAGTCAACGACTACTGGCCATTCTACAGACATTGATGTTAAAACACGTGGTGCGAAACAAATGAGAGAATTTGAAAAACATGTCTTATCATCGTTATAGATTAAAAGTTTTCAAATAAGTTATAAGGATAACATATTTTAATAACAATAATATATGATTTATATGCTTTAATAATAATTAGTTTACAAAAATATATATAAAAATTATAAGATGAGTTAGATTAATAAAATTAATCTTTCTTCTATTCGAGATTTATTTTTTACTTTACTCATTGAATGAAAAAAAGTATGTCTAAGAAACTAAATATTTCTAAATTTATATATATGTATATATATATATATATACTATATATTTCTAAAAATTACAACATTTTATTTTATTATTACTATTTTGAAGTTTGTGTAACTAAAAAAAATTTAATACTTTGAAACATTATTGTTTACAAAATTGCTTACATAAATACATATATTCCAAAATTACATATAAATTCAAAAAGAATCACAAAATGTAAATGATTATAGGATTGTTTATATTTTCATAAAAACATTAAATTCTCCTAAATTTTTTCACAAAAACAGCGTATTTTCAAGAAAAATTAAAATAAAAATAAAAAAAAAAATAAAATAAAAGTATCTTCACAAAAATATACATCTAACATCACATTAGTTAAAAAATATTTTTTAAATTATAAATACAAATTTCTAAAATCTCAATTTAAAATAAACTTTGAATAAGCTTTAGTAAAATAATGACCGATTGCTTGCGTTGTTAAAGAACGGTTTCTTTACGATATAGCTTATCATTGCATTCCCCTCTTCAATCGCTGGATTCGAATTCAATTGAATATATCTAAGCTGTGATAAGCAAAATTATAAATACAAATGCAAAAACCTTAAACGCACTGTAAAAAAAGTGTTAAAATGAAGTTATCTTCGATATTGCAAGAAATCTCATCCTCTTATTGTTTAATTGAAGAAGCAAGACAGTATTAGCAGTCAAGCATTTCTTGTAAACTTTGACATACCTGTGATCTCTATATGTATATTTGTTTCTGTGTTCATCAATATTTTTCTTAAATAACATTTAATAAATGTATTAAGTTTCACATATATTTCTTATTTCAATCAATGATTTAAGAGATTACTAAATTCTTGCATTTGTTATATTATAGAATTCTGTAATAGAAATATCCAGACTTTTGAATGATTATATGTAAATAACACATGATTTTTATTATATATAAATTTTAAATAGATTTTAAACATAAAGCATGTTGTTTTAAATATAACAAATTCTAAAGCAATCTGTTGTAATCATTCAAAAATAATAGTTTAGTTTTTCCATTAAAAAAAATAATAGTTTTAGTTTTTTATGAAAGTATAAAGTACAACACTTATAAAACTTTTATCTCAATGTTTCAACAAGTAATCATAACATTCAACTTTTACTTTAATGATACTTCAGGAAATATAATATATACAAACATTGATAATATTATATATTATGTATAAACACATATATCACTTGATAATACATCAATATATGTATTATCAAGTGATATATGTAGATGAAAGAGAAACAATAAGAGCAGCATTCTTCCCTCCAAAGTGAGACATAATTAAAGTGATTAGGAGAACAACCAGGGAAGTGTCAATTAACTTCGCAAAACATCAGTTAATCAGTGAACTTTGAACTGAACGATCCAAGTAAACAGAAATCAACCGATTTCAACAGGGCTCGACCTGCGTATCATTACGCAATTATCGTAGGGGTCCCTTCCCGATAAGGGGAAAGCGCGAAGAAAGCGAGACAAGAAATCTATGCGTCATCGTCCGCAAATAAAGATTTCCACGTGACCATCCATATGATGTTATTCTTTCCCTTGCCCTCTTCGCTACCCCGATGATGATACAGCAAAGATTCTGCAAGAGGCTGCTTCAACGGATACATACCTTATCGGACGATCGCCACCCTGCGGGTCGGCACACGGTTATTGACGGAATGATGGAAGTTTTCGGTGACCGGATCGCAAAAATCAGTCAGATCGATCGTCGGGCGTGGACCGGCGAGTCACCGTTGTCCAACGTCGTCGTTGTCGTAATCGTCGCTGCCACCCGGTCGTCGGGCTTTCGAGCAAAATGTAGTCCGTATAACGTGTCTATAACGAACATCCGTTTCGCTCGTGACGACGTAAAAGGTCTTTACGCGTCACGTGTGAGCATCGCAACCGTCGTCTACCTTGAATCCCAAGCGATTATTTATATAGTTACTGCAAGTTTGCTTCAAGATTGAGGAGGAAAGCCTGGAATGCGACACTCACACGAAAAACTATACCACGCCGTCCACGCCACCAATCACCTACAGCTCTGCCCTGAGCTGTTCACAGCTCACAGCTACATACCTCCACTCCAGTCTCCAATCCACCCGAATCCTGAATCCACCGCTCACGGCGCTTACACTCTCTAGAAAAAAATGGGCGTGTTGAAGTCGGCAAAGTGGTTACCTGCTCGCCAAGCAAATGAATATAATTGGTTGTTCCTTAAAATAAACCCAACCAATCACATTAATCGCTCGGTGAACAAGCTAGCCATTTTGTTTGGTTTGAATGCATCCAATGTCATAGCGTTTCCGGCCCGATCGAATTTGCACTAACCTAGATTGAAGTAATGATGGTTCGTGCTCTTCTATTGGTAGAGCGTCAATCAATAGCAAAGTATTTTCTAATTCAAGTTGATGCAAACCCGGTCGAAAACGCTATCAGCCTAGTAGCCTAGTTTCTACCGAGAGTTTAATCTGAATCAAAATGTAAAAACCAACCAATTACAGTCGAATATTCCCCTGTTGTTGTCTGTAACAGGGCTGTCGTTTGACTGTAACAGGGGAATACTCGATTGTAATTGATTGGTTCTTATATTCTGATCCAGATTAAACCCTCGGTGGAAATTAGGCCAGTGTTGAGCAGAGAAATGGCTGCGTTTAATGAACTCAATAGTTAAGCTGCTATTGATGTATTCTTTCAGATCTAAAATATTGATTGGATTTTCTAAAAGAAAAATACCAATAATACGGCGGAAATTATCGTACTAATCAATAATTCTAAGTTCTTAAGTCGGCCTCACCGTGCAAAACTTCTAAAAATGATGTAATATTACTTCCGCCGCACGGCAAAAGTTGGATTGAATTCAACTTTTGTCACGTGATGAAATTGAGGTGATTTCCATTTGATAACAAAAGTCGACACAAGCCTTGCTCTATCCTTCTTGACATTCAGAGATAATAAAGATAAAACGACACTTGTGTCGACTTGTGTCAATTTGTGTCATCAAATAGAAAGCACCCTACATATCTATTGCCTATTGCACACTGAACGCAATAATGCTTGCCGAGCGGCAAATTGAGACGCGGTAACCAATGAACATTAAGCCGGTTCTACATTAGTTGCAAGCTGATCGCAAATTTGTTGCGACAGCCAATTTGCATTTTGAAATCAACGCTTCATATTGGCTGTCGCAACAAATTTGCGATCAGCTTGCAACTAATATAGAACCGATTTTAGGAGCTGTAAGCTTATTGACTATCGCATCATATTTTGCCGCGCGGCAAATGTTTTCGCGTCCAGTGTGCAAAAGCCATATTACTTCCGAGCAAGCGAGACGTTGATTGGCTATCGCACCAACTTTCGCCGCGTGGCAACTTTTGCCGCGTTCTGCA
>Ga0157363_1007565_pt1 | contig 10287 bp, 8 predicted proteins | sample AttsexASBM1_FD_111477 | JGI IMG/M metagenome (GOLD analysis project Ga0157363, IMG submission 111477) | Fungus gardens microbial communities from leaf cutter ant in Ribeirão Preto, State of São Paulo, Brazil - Atta sexdens ASBM1 | ecosystem: Host-associated > Fungi > Mycelium > Unclassified ...
CTGTCCTCATGTCCTATTACTCATCCACATGTGTTTTCCATAAGGCCACCATGCTTCCTACATGTGCCTTGACGTCATACCTTTAATCTCCACTGTACATGTGTACATCATGTGTACACCATGAGGAACCCATGTCCCTTGACGTCACTCCTAACCCTAACTCCTTCTAGACTCTTCCTGATCCTTCTAGACCCTAAGTCCTTCCAGACCGCTCTAGACTCTACCATATGACTTCCTGGTCACGTGCCTATCTCTTAACCCTTTGTCCATTGTAGACTAATAATTATCTAAGGTCCTAACCCTAACCCTAGTCCAAAGTCTGTCCATACTCTCGTACTATAACAATATTGCTTCCTCCCAAGCCTACAACTTTGCTATAGAACTTGATGAGTTATAGAGTATTCTCAAAGCTGAAATCACCATGGTCCAATAGCACTATTAGAAGTTTGCTAATGTGTAACATTCCTTTCTATATGATTTCAAAGTAGGTAATAAAGTCTTTGTTAAGGCTCAATTCTTTAGGACTACTTTGCCTTTAAAGAAATTATCTAAAAAATACCTTAAACCCTATGAAATCATCTCCAAGCCTAGCACTCTATTGTTTACCCTCCACTTGCTAGAGTCTATGTACTCTGTACATCTAGTCTTCCATATGTCTATACTCAAACCTACTACTTCCAATATCTTTCCTAAAAGAATATAGCTGGCTCTTGTACTAGTAATAATTGACAGGGAATCCAAATATAAAATCTTGTAGATAGTAGACTCCAAAATAGACCACTGACAGATATGCAAGCTTCTCTACAAGGTTATTTGGTTATGATATGAAGATACTGAAAATAAATCTAAGTGAATCTTTATCTTTAAGCTCACTCATGTTACTAACTTGGTATCTAATTTCTATATTATATATTCTGCCAAGCCCATTTTACTTCCATTGTCTTAATCACACTGCTACAACTTATATCCAGCCTTTACACACTTTTAACAGGAATATTTTTTTTCTTAGTATATTCTGTCTATCTTGTCTAACTCTAGCTTTTGTATACTTTTACAAGGTTTTTATTTCATTTCTTTCAGATCTTAATTCCTGTATTATTATTTTTCTCTAACTATTTTAATATTTTCTTACTCACACATTTAGACATACAGAAACCAAATCTTAAATTCAAATTGTAGGCTAATTAAAACAACTATTCTAGTAGGAGGTCATTGACAGGATCTGCTCCAACACCATCTCCTCAACTTCTTTGAGCTTTTATATGGATCCTTCTCCATTCTCATCCCTGTTGTTGTTGTCTTTGTTTTCTTTTTTATCTTCCTTGCTATCCTATAAGACTTTCTTTAAATGCTACTTTATGTTAACTATAGCTCCAATCTTTACTAGTTGGGCTGTATTCTTCTTCTGGTCCTCTACCAAGTTCCAGAGAGACTTGCCAATCTTGCAGTATTTTTTTACAAGTTCCCAAAGTACCTGTTTGATAGCATTTAAAATTTTACCATAGATAGGGACTGCTAGTCTAGAAATAGTGTTGATATGGGAGATATATCACTGCTTGATAGCAATGTACTTAGTGTAGGCAAGAAAGTGACTATAGAGAAAGAAAACTTTAATTACTCACTTACTATTGTGCACTAGGTAATTCTGCCTAGTATACATATATTTTTCACAAGAGTTTCTGCCTCTATCTTCACCATGTTATTCTTATAATACCTCTTTATCTATTTTTATTTTGCTTTTTTAGAAGGCTGTCTCCCAGACTCTCTCTCTGAGGAGATCTCCACAACCTCCTTATACTTGGTTCCTGTGACTTAGTGAACATTACTATGTTTCCTAATAGCAGCATTCTCTGCTAATACTTCATCCCTATATTTCTTTAACATCTCTAACCATCATAGGTTTTTCAGGTAAACTGAATAGGACTTTGAAGGCTTAGTTCTAAGAAAAAGATACTGTCATATGCCAAGTCCACCTATTCCAAAAATATATCTCTATGACAGCAATATCCTTCTAAAACATGTCTAACAAAGCTCATCTTCTATGATGGCTATCTTTCCTATAACATATTTTCATAATAGTAATACAATCATTAGGCATCTAATCTTTTATGATAGAAATACTCCTATCAAACTTGGTCTTCTATGGTGGAGTTCTCCTATCTTATTTCTTTCAGTGTCTCATTACTAAAACCTCTACTTGTGGCTGTATACTGAAACCTTTGAGCATCTTCTAACTATTTGACTTGTATATAGGACTTGGTATGACTCAAAGTGTCAAGAACAAAAGAAGTGGACTTAAACTTTTCTTATTTCTATTTTCTTTTATTCTATTTTTAGAATTAGGGTTAGGGTTAGAGTGACAAGATCATGCTGTCACACAACAGGTCACATGACACATAGAAAGAGATAGAAGGTTCTGGAAGAATGATGTCATACAACATGTAATACACATGGTCATTTAGGGTAGGCTAGAAATAGCTCACACAGACCATTAGGTATTTGTATATAAGATAGACAATCCTGTACAGAGTTCTCTATTGAGTTCTCTTGTGTAACCCTATACAAGGTTCTTTTTCTAAGACAACACTAAGTCTTTGTGAATTGTAACACAAAGATCTTAGAGTAGATTAATGAATAGAACCTTATATTAAGGTTAAACCAAGAGAACTCAATAGAGTTCCTAAGTACAATGTATCTATCTTATATTCTGAGACCAGTAGTCCATATTACTACTACAGTTAATTTATCCTAAAGACCATGTGTCTACTTTAAGATTAACATATATAAAACATGTTATATAGCATTATTGTTCTAGAACCTTCTACTCTCTTCTATTGTGTTATGTAACTTGTGTGACTATAATATCATGTTAAACTCTAACCTTAATAATGAAAAGCAAAAATATAAAAAAATATAAAATGAAAATGAAAAAAATAAAAAATAAAAATAAAATGAAGTTCATTGTTCACAATTCTGACATCACCCATCTTTCAAGATTTCTCCTCTAGAGAAACTGACTTCTATTTTCACCAGTTTCTTTCTAACTTTCTCAAATATTCTTCTTCAAACTTTTTATTATCCTACCCATATAACATTTTTGCTATATAATTTCCTGGTAACTCACTAATTTCTTCACTGGTTGCTCCTGGAATATTAAATCTTTTGTACTCAGTATCACTTTGTCTTCTACTTTTCATATTTCTACCTTCTTTCTCCTTCTATCCACTTGTCGTTTCATTTCCTTCTATACTTTTTTCAATACTGCCTCTGCTTCTTCTCGTACTCTCCTCATTCTTTTTGCAAATTTCATTGCCTTTTCCATCTTTTCTTTTTTCCTAATGTTTACTCTCATTCTCAATTCTCTACTATAATTTACCATAGATAGAGACACTTTTGTTGCTGAATGTGCTTTATTGTTAACTATAAACTCCACTGACACTAACCATTCTGGCCAATCTTTTTGTTTATAATCAAAAAAGAACCTCAAGTATTGTTCTAATTCCTGATTCATTTTCTCTATTTGATTATTTATTTGAGAATAGAATGCTATCAACAACTTCATTTGAATTCCCAACATTCTATTCAACTTCTTAGTTAACTCCATTACAAACTGTAGTTCCCTGTTTGATACTACACTTTCCAGCAACTCATGCAGCTTCCACATATTATCTCTGAACAGTCTCACTAACCTTTCCACTAATATTTCTTCTGTTGTTTCCACAAAATGCATCATCTTGAACAATCTATTGCAGACTACCAGAATTGCATCTTTCCCAGCTACTAACAGTAACTTGGTAATGAAATCTACTGTCAAATGTGTCTATGGTTTCTCTAGTACCCCACTTAATTTCAACTTCCCTACTAGCATCTCCATCCTATTCTTCATCCTTTAGTACATGTTATATCCCTCCATATATTGTCCTACATCTTTCATTACTCCTGGCCACCAATAATTTCTCATCACTAGCTCTGTTGTTGTCTATCTTTCTCCATGTCCCACTACTAGTACATCATAATGCAACCAAATTATTTTTACCCTCAATGTCTTATCTTTCAGCACATATACCTTCCTCTTTTTTAGTACCAAGTTTTATTCTATCTGCCAATCTTCTTCTTGCAATACATTTACTTCTGCTTTCTTTATCTCCTTTACAACTCTAACTACTTTTTATCCTTACTTCTAGCTATTTTTATTTTTTCTATTATACCTACTTCAGATCCTTTTATTACTACTTTTGATAAATTATGAATTTATTGGTTCTTAACAAGTACTTGGTTATCTATATCCTTTTCTATCCCTATTTTTTAATCTAGCTTTTTGCTTAGTCTATCTGTCTTTCTTATTTTTGTTTCTGGTACATACTTTAAAGTCAAATTTAGACAAGTAAAGTGTCCAATGAGCTTGTCTTCTAACAAATGTCTCTAATTTTCTAATCCTCTTATCACTACCAACATCTTCTTATCATGTATCTTGTAGTTTCTTTCTGTCTTATTCAGAAATTTTGAAATAAAAGCTACTGGTTGCTATCTTCCATTCTTACACTTCATAGATTGAACCCCTCTTATTGCATAATCTAATGCATTCACTTCTATTCTTATTTTTTTAATCTAGATCCAGTACTGTTAATACTGGTTCTTTTGTAAATCTTTCTTTTAACACCATGAATGCCTCTTCTTGTATTTCTGTTCATTCCCATTTCTAATCTTTTTTTACCATATCATGTAAAGGTCTAACTATTGCTGTGAAATTCTTGATAAACCACTAGTAGTAACTGACAAGTTCTAAAAACTTCTGCACATCTTTGACTCCTTTTGGAGTTGGCCAATTGTCATATGCCAAGTCTACCTATCCAGAAAATACATCTCTGTGGTAATACTGCTCCCTCAACATCTATTATACAAGCTCATCCTTCTTGCAACATGTTCTTGTGATAGAAATGCAACAATCCAGATATTCCATCTTCCATAATGAGGATACTCCTATTTGACTCAGTTTTCTATAGCAGAGTTCTTCTTACTCCTATCAGTGTCTCACTACTGAAACCTCTACTCAGGGCAATAGGGGCTATAAAACCCTGAGTATCTTCTATATTTCTTACTTATATATAAAACTAGTAGTTACACTGTAATTCACTAGTCTGATAATTGACAAAAATAAACTCTTATTAAACTCAATCTCCAGTATTCAATAGTGACACACCAATCAGCACTTACTCCTATCTCAGACTTCATTCATTCATCTGAAGTTGTGACTATGTAACAAACAGACAGTGTAGCACATAAGCTGAAGCTAAGGTCATTCCACAAGTTCACATCACCAAGCAAAGAGTTTACACACTCCACACATCTTTAAGACAACTCCACAGACTTTCATTTCCCAGTGTGAACTGTATCTGACACCAATCCAATATACATTTTACCTTTTCTTCTTTCATTTTTATCCCTTCTGGTTCTATTACTACTCCTAAGAATCCTACCTCTTTTACCTTTCACTTGCATTTTTCTGGTTTTATATATAGTTTATTCTCTGCTAACCTTCTTACTACCTCTTTCATTATTTTGTCATGTTCTTCCTCTGTTTCAGTTCCTACTATGACATAATTGATAAAACTTGCTATTTTCCCAGTGTTAATTAAGTCCCAAGGGATTTCATTCATCATTGTTTGAAATGTCACTAGAGAGTTGGTAAGTCCAAAGAACATTACTGTAGGTTTGAATGCTCCTTCTGGAGTTATGAACACTGCCTTCTACTCATCTTCCTCCTTTATCTATACATTATTATAGCCCCATCACAAGTCCATTTTTGTAAATATTTTCCTTGTTCTTATGTTTTCTATTATGTCCAAAATTAGTGATAAGAGATAATTATTTTTTACTGTCTATTTGTTTAAATATCTATAATCCTACACCATTTGCTTCTTTTTATCCTTCTTTCCTACAAAGAATACTGGTGCTGTTTGAGGTAACTTAGAGAGTCTAATGTACTCTTTCCTCAGTTATTTTGCTATAAACTTACACACCTCTTCTCTCTTCTCTCTTGACAATAGGTATACCTTTCCATTTCTCAGCACAAATTCTTCCTTTGTTTTAATAGTGTGATTCCATAGTTTTCTTGTGGGCATCCTTTCACTGGCTTTTTTGCTAAAGACCTAAATATATATGTGGAACCTTTCTAGTACCAGCTTTTTAGCTTCTTCCTCCAATTTTGCTACTTCTTCCTCCTCATTCCAAATCTCCTATTCTTTTGCTATCTTTTTAACCTTTATTATCCTTTTCTTTTTTGATTTTTCCTTCTTCTTTTTCTTTTTCTCCTTCTTTTGCTCTTTCTCTTCTTATTTCCTTTCTGCTTCTTTTTGCTTTCCCATCCTGATTTTCTCTACTTCAGCCTCTACTACTTCTCACATTCTTCTGGACATCTTGTCATCTTTACTTCTCCTGTCCTCCAGTCAATTTCAGGATTGTAACAAGCTAGCCATGGCATTTCCAAAATTATGCTCCACTTTTGTCTTCCTATCACATCAATCTCTATTCTTTCTCTGTGTCTCTGATAATAAATATTGACCTCCACCATATGCTCAATAGGTCCTTCTTTGTTTAAAGAAACTGTCCATATTTCTCACATAAATTGGTCTTTCCATTTTTTTTAACTTGAACCTCTACTTCCTGGCAAACTTAGAATTCATCACTAATCTCATAACTCCACTATCCAGTAATGCTTCCACTATTACTTCTTTCTACATATCAATTCTTTCCAGCCCAATCTTCACTATCACTTCTCTTAACATATCCCCATTGTTTAGATCATAGCAGGATATATTATCTATTACTCTAGAGAGTATTGTGTACCTATTACTAGTTCTGCTACTTTGACCATTTCTTTGTCTCCTCCTCCAAATTACTGAGACATAATCAAGGATTATTAAGTCTTGGTCCCCATTTAAATTATTGTTTTGTCTATTTCCTTCCTTAATTGCTCTTCTTTGTCCATTGTTCCTGTTTCTATATACCAGTATTCTATCCTCTCCAATTCTGTCTCTTATTCCACTGTTTCTGCAATATCTTGCCATATGTCCAAAACCCCCACAGTTATAACAATTCCTGTTCCTCTGATCTACCTCTATAGTATATAGGTCTCATCAAGGTGCAAACCTTGCCTACTGATTCAGGTGTACTATTATTGTATTCATTCTCTCAACTCCTTCCATTGGAACAGGCCCTATCAGCATCCACTATTGAGAAACTTCTTGTCTCCTTGGCCATACTTGAAGCTGTGATATTTGTTGCTATTATACTTCTATTGTATCTTGTCTTGAAGCCTAGGGGCCTTGTTCTCTCCTTCCTTCTCTCAACCTCTCCTCATCTTATCTGCTCTCTCTCCAATTTCTATCTAGATTAATTGCCCTCTCATACTATTGCTCAATGAAGGCAGGCTACCATTCTAACTTCATAAGTTTTCAGTGAATTATCCCATTTATTCCTCTTACTACTCTTTTGAACTCTTGCACAAATTTCTCCATTGTTCTCCCTTCTTGCTCTAGTTTTCTTAACTCTACTACTTTAACTATTTCTTTATCTTCTCCTCCAAATTCCTTCTTTGTATCTGTTAATTCTCCTGCTGTTTCATATTCTAAGATTCCTGTCTCCAGATCTTCCAAAATGTTTTCCTTCCACACATCTGCTAAACCTCCTTGTACATAAGACAAAATCCACTATATCTGTTCTTCTACCGTATTCTCTCTCATCTTCATCCTAATGAACAACCTACATGTCATTATAAATCCCAAAACCTTTTTGACTGCTCCATCAAATACTTGTAGCTTAGCCACTTCAGTGTTTGACTCTATATTGGGTCTAGATACTACTTCTTCTGTTTCTCCTACTGCCATTAGTGCTTGGAGCTGTACTTGTATTGCCACAAGCTGCTCCTGTTGTTGTCAGATGATTTGTTCTAGGTTTGCATTGTATCAACTCATGTTATAAGAGGGTGGTAAAAGCAGTGAGAGTGATAATAAAGATGTAGGTGGTGATGAAGTGTATAAAAAAAATATGGAACTGTTGCTGGTCTTACTTTCTGACTTGTATTCAGAACTCAACTTAATCCTAATATATGTATATGTTAGTAGGCCTTCTTCAAATCCCACCTCATATTTTCTACTGACTACCTATTCAACCAACTACTGTCTTAAGAAAAAGTAAACGATTTTGGTCTAAGAAGACTATTCTACTCTAGACAAGGTTTTTTAAGAACACTTGTTATTCTTCTGTATAGATAGATCATAAGTGGACCTGTAGCATAGAGCTGATAATAGAAATTTGTAAAAAGCACATCCATACAAGATTATTATGTCTATTAAGCACTAGTAGGCTTTGATGCAAAATAAATAACTAGACTTCACCTGTCTAGCTAGTATACCTCTTAAATTTAGAGTTTAGCTGTATCTTCTTGACTAAAAGATGGTGTTGTCCTTTGGTCAATGATTATGAGAAAGTAAGTATGAAAGGGCCCCAAGCTGGGTAGTTTCAGAAAGGAATTGAGTTCTAATGTTACAACTCAAAAATATTAGAGTAGATTAATGAATAGAACCTTATATTAGGGTTAAACTAAGAGAACTTGATAGAGTTTCTAAGTACCATATATTATTCTGAGACCAGTGGTCCATATTACTACTACAGTTAACCTACCCTAAAGACTATATGTTTACCTTAAGATCAACATACATAAAACATATTGTATAATATTATTGTTCTAGAACCTTCTACTTTCTTCCATTGTGTCATGTGACTTGTGTGACCACAATGTCATGTTAAACCTTAACCCTAATAATAAAAAGCAAAAATAAAAACAAAATAAAGTTCATTGTTTACAATTCTGACAAGACTAGTAAGTAATATACCAATATTGGCACTCACTTTCTTTTCAGACTTTGTCAAGTTATCTAAAGTTATGACTATGTGGCTGATATATAGTGTAATACATAAGCTAAAGCCAAGATTATTCAAATCAAGTCTGTATCACTAAGCTCATATTATAGTGTTTTTATATCTATTACATTCCTAAGCTAAAACTGTAAGCTTTTACCTTCTAGTGTGAACTGTATCTAACAGAAAACAAAAAAAAAGAAGAGAAATCAAATCAAAGGAAATAGATAAAAATAAAATAAAATAAAAATAAAAAATAAAAAATAAAGTATACTATAACAATATCACAAAATGAACTACTCACTTATTTGTGATATCTAAACCTTGGGTGCACTCTCAGAGGTTTAGGAGTGATTAATGAATCATAAATAATGTTGTTAAGTCTGAGATCTAATCCTCAGACACAGAAGTATATATACAATAGTCTGTGCACAAGCTGTTGCCATTATATGATTAAAACTTGTATCTGATGGGAGCTGTCATCTGTCATAGCAGCTGTCAGGCTAATTTTAAAAGGTAACTAATTGTTGTGGCAACCACTTATCACAAAGACAAATGATCACACAAACGGTAAATCTCTTAGTTGGATATCAAGTGGGGAATTTACAAGAGAACTCAACAAGGAGTCTCTGCTAAATTAGAGTCCTATATATACTAAATACATCTGGTCCATGCTACAACCTCATATCTGCCTCATTTCCTACTCAAGGCCACCATGTTGTATACATGTGCCCTGACATCATCTTCTAGATCTTTCCACTATGTTCTAGGCTTATGACGTCACATCATGTGACATGTCATGTGACTGCGATGTCACGTGCCTCTTCATTGTCACTAAAAAGAAAAAGAAAAAGAAATTCAAAAGAAAAGAAATATAAAACCAAGAAAAATAGATAAAAGAAAAATGTTAGTGTCAATACATTCCATAACATAAAGCATATGCTGGGCCTAGTAATTCATACCTCAACAATCAATCTTGGAAGAATACATATTAGAGAATTCATGCAACCACTTGAATTACATATTTACAATATTAAAAGTCTTTAATATGGGAAATAATGCATAGGATCAGCACATATTTAAATATGGACCTTTAGAAGTGTAAGATCAATTATTCTTGTTTTTCTTGTCTTCAGCAAGTATATATTCCAATTCTACACACTCAGTGCCAGAGACCATTTATAGTTTATATGGATTGCAGAATATAGCAAAAGTAAGCTGAGGCAGAATACTATAGCTCAACTAAGAATAGAATATATCACTTATTGCATCATAGTAATAATAATGTAATAATGTACTCTAACAATCACAACTCTCCTACCTTTACTTATTCAACAATGATTATCTTGAATGATACAAAACAATTGC
>Ga0157363_1007567_pt1 | contig 10286 bp, 7 predicted proteins | sample AttsexASBM1_FD_111477 | JGI IMG/M metagenome (GOLD analysis project Ga0157363, IMG submission 111477) | Fungus gardens microbial communities from leaf cutter ant in Ribeirão Preto, State of São Paulo, Brazil - Atta sexdens ASBM1 | ecosystem: Host-associated > Fungi > Mycelium > Unclassified ...
AAAAATTCCCATAATTATTGTTTAATTAATAATAAATTGTTTATAACAAATAGAAGCATTACCAAAATTTATCTATCAATGCAGTAGATATATTTCATTTTTTTAATTAAATTAATTTATTTAAGAACAATGAAAAAGCTTCCATAATTTTCTAACTAACGATAGATTGTTAACAATAATTACCAAAAGTAGCAAAGTAGTTTGCTGTAATGCATTTCTTATCTCTCGAATTGTTAACTAATCTAATAATATGACTTATTTTAATTCGTATTTCGCTATTTTTGTCATTTACTCGTTATAGACGCAAGCATGTAAACAGAAAAACAAGAAAGCATTTTGAGCAAAAGATTTCAGCACAGTTCCCTCCATCAATTTAAAAATGTTTTGCTCAAACTTGTGTACATTTTTGATAATATTTGTGTGTATATTTGATATTATTTGCCTGTTCTTACTCTCCTTTTTCTTTTCGTTTTTTTCTTTTTTCTCATTATATTTGGATTTTACTTTGAAAATCGTCTGCTAGTGTTTATTTAGTTACGCTACTGTATGATAAAGGAATTTTTTAATAAATAAATTAAATTAATACATTAATTTTATTAATTTATTAATATTAAATTAGGATAATATAATTTAAATATTAGTAATATTTTAATAAATTAATTTTATAATTCATTAATAAATTAATTAAAATCAATTTTAAATTAGATTAATTAATAGATTAATTTTCAGACGGAAATGAATAACAACGTAGAAAATACATCATCTAACTCATCTCCTAATCTCACTCTTCTAAGGGAAAGATCCAATTCCGCGGTGATTGATTCTATCGGCTTGAAAAGGTACTTAGCGGTTTTTGCATCTTCGACTGCCCGACGCCGGAGCAAATCTCTAACTGCTACAGATTACTATGTATGTAGACCTGTGGTTACGAGGCTCTCGTACTGATCGAATTCAAATTATACATAAGCGTTTTCAAATTAAGATTAGTGTTTTTATCAGGGCTAAATACACAGAACAAGTATAGTAGTATTTGATAAAATTTAAATAATTTTTTATTTAGATAATAATTTGAATAATATTCTCGTTACTTGATAACTATTTTTCCAAATAAAAAATATTTGTATAAATAACAATTAGAATAACATATAATATCAAATTATTTTTATTAGGGATAAAATTTTAGAGTAACAAATTAGATAACAATTTATCTAATTGTCTATTGACAAACATACGATAAAAGAATTATATTGTTAACAAATATATAGAAAGAAGAGTTATATATTGTTATATATATAAAAAAAGTTTCCGAATGTATATCACATTTAAGTTATTTTTATTACATTTCGAACGTGAAATTGGAATTAATGTTTTTCAAAACGAAAGATATTTTGAATTTACTTTATTTTTAATTAAAATTTAATTAAAATATTTAATTAAAATGATAAAATTATATAAAATTATATAAAGCAAGATATAAATCTTTTACAATGTAAACCGATTGTTTTCTTAGACACTATCAGTTTCTCATTGTACGGATAATTTGTGTATTCCGGGAACATCCCGAGATGATCAGGCAATAAGAACGACGAACAATAAGCAAGAAGGTGAACAATTCAACAAGAGGGCGATATCACCTCTATCAACAATCGACGCTATCAGCACGTACGTTATATAAAGAAATGAATGCTAAGGAAAAGTCTTATTAACTTAGAGAGACATCATAATTCTGAAACTAAGCAATAAAATTCAATAGATTTTTGTGATAATATTAGATCGAGAAATAATTAAATAAAGCGTAAACTAAATAAAAATATTATCATTAAAGTAATATTAATTTAAAGTTGAATAAACTCTCAGTTAAACGAGTTATACTGAATGTATATAAATATTTTAAAGTATTACTAAAAAGCGTTAAATATTCACAATTGTATACATTTAATTTCACTGGTACTATACTATTAGTTACAATCGTTTTCCAATCACCACAAATATTTCCAACTACGTTTTATTCATTAACATCAAAACATATTTTTTCACCAAGGATTAGATTTTATATTAAAATTTGAAAATTATTAGCATTTAATTACACTTTTTTTTCCGTTTAATTTTTTTGTTCAGCATCGAAAAAAAGCCATTGTTAAACAGTCCTCCAAAACTTACCGCATTAATGCCAGTTGAAAAGGATGCAGACTGCTATAATATGAATCACAAAAATCGCGGTAAGTGCATAATCTTCAATCACGAAGATTTCTCTATGTCTACACAATTGAAACGAGTGGGTACTGCAAAGGATGCAGAAAGATTGCAAAAAACTTTTGGAAACCTCGGATTTGACGTTGAACTTCACAATGACTTTACATTCTCTGAAATACAAGATGTGCTAAAGAGAGGTAAAAATATTTATCCCATTTTACATTAATTTATTTTATATTCGTCTTCTTTCAAATCTTGGCAGTATATTTTGTTTAGCGCAAAACTTTAGTATTGCGTGACATGAATTAACAATTTTACTAAACAATTTAGCTAAATAGATAGAAATTTGAAATTTTATTTGGATTATTAAAATAATTGAATCGGCAACCGAAGGAGACACCAATTTTTTTTCGAAAATTAGTTTTTCTGTTCATTAATCTTAAAATGGCGGATTGATACGCTTTTAGTGCAAATACGGAACTTATTTTAGGCTTCTAACTTAAAGTAGACATTGAAAATGAGTAATAAGTGTAAAAGGAATATGAGTTCAGAAGTGCAAATTTAGAGATTAAAAAAATGAAATACTACATGATAACATCCTGTTAGAATGTAGCTTTTTAATGAGACTTTTCAAAAGCCAGCGACTGAATTTGAAAAATAGTCAGAATAAGAGATATTTTAATAGTCACTATTTTAACTCCAATGTTTTAGAAAAATTTTATGTAAATTATCCCATGTTATTTAATATAAAAAAAGACATTATTTTAAATATATATTTTAAATAGTAGCATCCCGAGAAAAAATGTTATATACTTATATGGACATATTTTATATATAAATATAAATTATATATAATTGTATATAAAATATATCAATTTTTTATATAATTATATATAATTATATATAATTTTATGTAATTATATATAAAACATTTTTATATTACCCGGAGTATTACAAATTTTTTAATTTTTTCGAGTGCAAAGAGAATATATAAGTCTAATGTTCAATCTCAAGCAGAACAGCAAGTCGCAATAACGCAATAAAGTGACATTAAAACAAATCGAAAATAATTGAAAAATTACTTTTAATAATTATTTTGGAGTCATTTTAATCATAATGATTTGTTGTTCTGTTTGGAGTGTAAAAGGGATATGAGATTAAATTTGAAATTTAAGATTTTTATTTAATAGATAAGCATTTCAGAAACTATAAATGTTTCAAAGATATTAAATTTCATACTTGATTTCTTAAAATAATTTTGTTAGGTTTTTTACTACAACTAAAGTTAAATATAGATGTGTGTATAAAATCTATATACATCAGCATTGGCTGAACAAATTATAATTTTAAATATAAATAGATACATAAACTTTTCGATTCTTGATCTTCCTTTTTCTTTATCAATTGTACGAATAAGTGTGTTATAATTTGCATCTGTTCATCCAGTGCTGGCTCTATAGGCTTTATATACACATTTATAGATTAATTCATTTGAATCTCTAAGCTTTTTAATATTAAATTTAAATAGTTTTTGTTAATATTGAAAAATTTGATGTCTCTTCTTCTTTCTACACTCACCAACTCAATTACGTAGAACTTTTACAAAATTGTCATCAACATCTAAGCGTTTTACGTAATTATTTTAATAATCTAATAAAATTATTGTCATATTCGTATTTAGCTAAATTTTTAATAAAATTATTTTTTAGTAAACTATTCTTTCTATGTATGTGTATTTATTCAATTCAACTTTCGCGCGATTGTATTTACATAGTGAGTCAGCTCGACCATACGGATAATGACTGCCTCTGTGTCATTACATTAACCCATGGCCTGCAGAGGGACATAATATGCGCGAACGACGTCATGTATGAATCCAACGAGCTTTGGAAGCCTTTTGCTGCCGATAAATGTTTGACGCTTGCGGGCAAACCTAAGTTGTTTTTCATCCAAGTAAATCAAATAACCACTAAACTAATGTTTTCGAGTCTTGTTCTGTTTTTAAATTATCGACATATTCCGATATATTTCCGTTTTGTCATTAATATATATACAATTTTTTGTTTAGGCTTGTAGAGGCGATGAATCCGATGATGGTGTTCAACTAGTAAGCAATCGATTTTTAAGAGGAACGGAAACTGATTCCGTTACTACAAGTTATTCTATTCCGATTCACGCGGATTTTCTGTTAGCTCACAGCTCAATTGAAGGTAAGTGTCAATTAATTACTTTAATATTTCCTTTATTAAAGAAACTATTATAATACTTATTTTTTAATGCTATTATTTAATAAAAACATATTACAATTGTAATGTTTTGTATTGTTAAAAAGAATTAAGAGTTAATACGCAGCTAATCTTTTTTTTAACAAAATATTACATAAATTGAATTTATTTCTTTTCAAGATTTTAAATGTGCAAAAAATGCATAATATATATATGTAATATATATATGTAATAAATTTAACTAGATATAAAAATTTTAGCACACTCTTAATAACTAATTATAAAATAAATTATTTTAATTACATTATACGTACATATAAAGGAATAAAAAGTGATGTAAGTCACTTTTTAAATCTATTGAGCATTTTACATGATTTAAAATCAAAGTAATGAAGTTCCTTGTATTTAAAAGAATGATTTGTATTATATTGATTATGACATTTACTTAAGATAAAACTTAATATTATTTTTTTATGATTTAATCTGTTAGATAAGTCTGAATTTGCAATTCTGATCAGTTTTTCTGGAAAATAAATAATCTTTCAGTATAGAAAAAAGAATTACTGAAAATAACATAACAAAAGAGGGGATATTATTGATAAATTAATGAATTAATATAAATAAATACATTCAACGTAATTCTCTGTTATTTTAAGGTTTTTATACCTGGAGGAGTCCCTTTGAAGGAACATGGTATATACAGTGCTTATGCGACATTTTAGATGAACATGGAACAACAATGGATTTGATGAAAATGTTGACTTTAACAGCGCGAAAGGTTGCCACAGAATTTTCCTCCGTCAATCTCGAGCATAGAATTTTACACAACAAGAGACAAGTGCCTTCAGTGACGACGATGCTGATCAGATCTGTTCATTTTCCACCAAAATCGAAAAAATAATTTCGCAGAGAAATTACAAGAAATTTTTAAAAAGAATAGAAAATAATTGAAAGACAACAATTGTAGATGAATATAGCATTTTTTAAATTACTTTAATTATTAGATTAATTAAATAATTTAAGTAATTTAAATAATTAAGTAATTTAATAGTAATTATTCTAGATAAAATAATAAAATAAAAAAATTTAGATAAGATGTTTACAAAAAGTTAGAAAAGTGAAATATCTTTTGAAAGACTGAAAACAAGAACGCATTTCTAATTTTGCTTTAAAGATATATCTATATATACATATATATATATATATATATATATATATATATATATATCTATACATATATATATAGATCTTTATTTAAATATCGGGAAGATATTCTGATAATGTCATGACGCAAAAAATACAATTAAAAACTTAATACTATTTAGAATAGATCTATTTACATCCACAGATTTCTAAAAATCTGTTTAGATCTGTCTTATATTGTCATTATTTCTGTATGGGTGTAAATTTTAATCGAGAGAAGGGCAACAATTTATTCACAGAAAACTATTATTATTGAAATACTTATTTCAAGATTCTTCTGAGAACTTTCTTATGAATAACGCGTGAGTGACGAATTAAGCAATGAGTGTTGAATTTTTTATCTGTAAAAATGATTTTCAGAACTGTTTCTTCTCATCAGAATTTAGAGAGTGTTAGTGCTCCTCCTTCCCTCTTCCTTGCATACGCCCATGATTATTTCATGATATTGTCTTTATTTTAAATGCAAAATGCACTATTTTTATTTTATATATACATATATATAAAACTTATGATCTCGTATATTTTTTCTTATTAGTATATACGTTTAATAATACAAAATAATTAATACGATGTGTTTTATAATCTAATTCTGTATAAGTTCAATCTTATTATTGTAATTCCTTCAATGTTGTTTTCTACATATATTATTTTTATGTTGGCTATATATAATGATATATATATATATATATATATGTGTGTGTATATGTATACGTATCATAAGTATGAATATACATAAATATACGTATACTATAATAATAGAATAAAGTTAAAATAAGTTTGTTATATTATAATAGTTATAAGTTTACTACAAATTAGAAAATTAAAAAAAAATTGTAATCTAGTAACTTAATTTCTTACAATATTTTACAAATAAGTCTTTATACTTTAATAAATAGATAATGAACTAAGTTTCTATCGTTTCTATCATTGACGCTTATATTTAGCAAATGATGTAATCATTGTACGATATTAATTACCTTCAGAAAAGTCGATCAGCGAGCACTCAATTTTCTTTATTTAGGTAGCTTTAGATCCAACAAAGAACTAAAAGCAATAACTATAATGTATATATAAGCAATAATTATAATGTATTATATTAAAGAATCATTGAGCGACTTTGTTTTCTGAATGTAATAATTATTGTTTATTTTAATTATTAAAATTAATTATTAATTATTGCTTATTTGACATGAGCCCTTTTAATCACTCGTTAATAAAGATTATAAGATTTGAATGCAAGAATGACACTAGAATTATATATTTTTTTAATTCGGGAGAGAACATTTTCACAATTACGCTACTGATCTTTTTATGCAATTCTTTTTTTAATTAGGATTGAGAGAATTTTTGAGGGCTGCTAATTAAAAAAACCTCGTTTGTTGTTTCCGAAAACCCTTCTCGACACTTTTCATTCTTCTTTCTCGTAATTGTTTGCGTTTGCACTGATCCATTGCAACATATATTTATTCATCCTTCCTGTCACTGTTTTCTTCTTTTTCCTTTTTCATGCCTTTCTCTTTCTTTCGTCTGACCAAATATCTGTCCCGTCAAGTTGCTGTTCGACGCCCTCCGCCATTTAATTAAACGTCGAAAACGATACAGCTTGTTCAACGCACGAAAACGACATTGTTCCCCATTCGTCGATCACGCGCCACCGCAACATCGTTAACGCATTCATTGATGTAAAACCGCTATCGTTATCTACGTAATTCTTTCCATTCCCCGTAAAAGATGGGACGAGTTAAAAGAAATTTAACGTCATTTTATAGACTTCTAATTTATCAATTTTCAATTTTTGAAAGAGATTAATTTAACTCGTCAACAAATATGAGTAGATTCGAAACATCCTGCACGTTTGCACAAGTTCAGAAATATTTTCTGTTCTTTGTCTGTTCTGTTATTTTTCAATCTACCTGTTTTTTGCAAATTGAATTTCAGTTAAGACTAAGAAAGTTCTAGCTGCATTATTGATGAAAGCACGTAGAAGTTGATATATCGACGTTAATGCCGTGCATCGGTCGCACCCTCTATAGAGACAACCCCTTGTCAAGCTGTGACCCGAGGAGCAGGGTCATGGTGGATCTTCAAGGTGGCCTGGTAATTACATCAATTAGCTTTGCAAGAGCGCATTTAAGAACGATCAGATATTACTGCGAAGCTTCGAAATGAGAATTAATTCTACCGTAGGCAATTGAGAAGTTAGTGCATGGCAGATACGATTTAATCAGCTAGTTAAATGAAATGTGATTTTAATGTGACTTTCAATATGATTCCTTCAACGTCTGCATAATTGCATGTTATTGACATAAAACCGCTATCGTTGCCTTTATTTCTCCTGAAAGCCGAAGAAGAGATTGATCAAAATTGAATTAATGAAAACCTTGAAAAGAAATCATTCAGTATATAACATACAGAAGTTGTAAATAGTTATACGAAGAAAAGGAGATGATAATTAGCATTGAATTAATATATTTCTCAAAATGGTGATTATTGGAGTAGCTGCTGGAAATGATGATTTTTCAAAAGACTTTGGGATAGGCCTCCGGAATCAAGCGAGACAGCGAGGAAGTTGTGTGTCAATTGGGATTTCAAATAAGCGGCGAAGACAACGGCATCATAGTTGAACCTCCAGAGGACTCTGGACCATGCATTCGGAAACTAGGAATGAAACAGGATGAGGGTGGCGACAAGCGGGGGTGAGGGTCGGCCGCGGAGGGAGTCTAAGGACCAGGAGTTTGCGCGAACAGATCAATACGGGCACATGAACATGTCTCTTACCCGCTCTTTCACATTCTCTCTCTTTCTCTCTCTCTCTCTCTCTCTCTCTCTGTCTCACTGTTTTCATCTCGCGCCTCCTCTATCTTTCTCTTTTTCTACTCTTTGTGTATTTTTGTATTTTATCTGTTTTCCTCTCACATGAATTGTCTCCGATGTGAGATTATATTTTAATTCTCGATTACTTCCATTCGCTGTACTCACCATTCTTTTTATACCTTTTTACGTTTGCTTTAGCTCTTTCTTTCGTGACGTAATAATATCTGACGTAATAATAATAACTATAGAAAGGATCTTATGTAATCTAGGATCTTTTAAATAAATTTCTTTATATTTAAATTTATTTAATTCTTTATGTTTAAGATCATCCACATCTTTTTCTCCTTCCTAATCTGCGATTCTTACAATCCTCTTTCTCTGAGAGTTACTCCTTTTATTTTATTCTAACCCACATTCTCCGTGTCTTCTATTAATATTCTCGCTCAATTGAATATCTTGAAGATTCTGTCTGCCGTAAGCTCAACATATCCTATTCGTTTTAAGTAGATAGGATTCATCCCTCGCGCTCGAATATATTTTTTCCTATCATCGCCTACTGATATAATTTTTTTTTCAAGCGTCTGTAAAATCCAATCGCTGCTCTACTCTGTGATACTTTGCGGCCTCGTAGCATTGACACTGTATCGTTTATCACATTGAAACATTGACCTGTTCCGTGTGACTGTTTTTCTCTACTTTTACCAATTTTTCCTCCATCACCTCTCGTCCTTATATTGCTTCTCTCCTTACATAGATCTCTCTCCTATTCTGCTATGAGCTTATATTTCTCTCTTCCCTTCTATTATATAGCTTCTAGTTGGATCAGTTCTTCCTCTCTTTCGCTCGCTCGCTCTTTATTTATGTACACGGTGTTCGAGAATTATCATTATTACCTTCAATCATTTCAATAAGTTGAAATAGACAAAAGTTTTATTGTCCATCATATTCGTGCTATCACTTCTTTGATACTCGATATTAAATTAATTTTTCCATCAAATCTATTAAAAATTTTGTCAATTCAAGTAATTTTGTCCATGCAATTCTACATGCTAAAGTCGATTGATAAAATTTCTCGGATTTCCAATTTTCAATGTTTATCTAATCGCTTCAGACATCATGAGAAGTGAAAGAAGTTTTTCATATTTTCAATGTGTCTTCTCATCGGGAAATCACCCATCTTCCAGTTGCACCACCCTATACATTTGTATCTTGCGCGCGCGCGCGACCGGCACTCCGTCCTTGTCCATGACGCGCGCGCTACCCCCAGCAAGGTGGTGGCGGTCCAGCGTGTTAGCCGTATAGGATGCTGAATTCGTAGGAGAGATTCAGTCGTAGTGCCTGGGCTCTCTCTGTCGCACGGCTAACGCCCGGACGGAGTGTGCAAGGCTGCATCCGCGTGCTGCAAGAGGAGCTCCGATTTCCTCCCTCGGCGAGAGCTCTTCGTCGCGGCGAAAAGGAAATCGAGACGCACACGGTGAGATGGATACGTCCGAGTGAAAGGGATGCGCTACGTGATTTTGCAAGGGTAACCGGTGGTAAGTAGTACGACTCCGAATTTTCACTCCCCTCTCTTTCTGTCTTTCTCTCTTTTTCTCCTTCTCTCGTTTGCTTTACCCTGCCTGATGCCTAAATTTCAATGCACATATACCTGTATAATTCCTGAAAATCCGATTTTGGATGCTTCACATATGGAACAATTCAGATTGTGAATCGTAATTGTTCAGCTTTTGTCTTTTTCTTCCCAAGGTTCAGATTTCCTAAGTGTCTTCTAGTCAATCCTTAACATTCGATGAACAACATGGATAAAATGATGTCTAGATGACATTTGATAGAAATCTGAACATTAGCCAA
>Ga0157363_1007569_pt1 | contig 10284 bp, 5 predicted proteins | sample AttsexASBM1_FD_111477 | JGI IMG/M metagenome (GOLD analysis project Ga0157363, IMG submission 111477) | Fungus gardens microbial communities from leaf cutter ant in Ribeirão Preto, State of São Paulo, Brazil - Atta sexdens ASBM1 | ecosystem: Host-associated > Fungi > Mycelium > Unclassified ...
ATAATATATATATTTTTAAATATATTTTATACTATTGTAGTTTAATTACAAAATTTTGTATATAACAAGATTCTTTTCTCTCTCTCTCTCTCTCTCTCTCTCTCTCTCTCTCTCTCTCTCTCATATATATATATATATATAATATATCTCTACATATCGATTTAATTTTGGTAAATTTTTTTTAAAAAATACATATCTACATCCGATAGATATTAACATTACAATTATTCTGTCAATATATTTTAACTATAAGAATATATATATATAAAAAACTTACAAATTTTTTATGTTCTTACAATTTGAATATTGAAATAAAAATTATATTGGTATACAAAAAAATATGAGTATGAGATAATTCATTTCGTAAAAAATAAATTAATACATGTATAATATAAAAACTTAAATGGAAATTATCGAGATAAGAATAGATCTATTGTTATTTTTCTGCAAAGTGATTGTAAAAAATGGAAAACTATTTTTAAAAAAATTGATAGAATAATTTCTTACCTCGATTAATTCAAACATGACTGGCTGACCTATGAAATCCTTACATTTGGCTTCAGCATCGGATTGCATCAACTTTACCGTATCCTCGTCCAATCCTCTTGGATTTCTTAAATTGATAGTCGGCGAAATGTCGGGATAACCCGAGGGTAATCGTACAATCAGTGTGACACAAACATATTGTGATTGTGAGTCCTCGCCAGTTGATGGAAATAGTATCGTTTCTATATATTCTGGCTCTCCTCTAGACATAATTAATTAAGAATATAAGTATCAGTCAAAAAAGAATATAAGTATAATTATTTAACTAAATAAAATTATAATTATCTAGCTAACAATGTATAAATTTTAGTTGCATAATATTATCCCTCATATACTAATTTAATAATCAGAATTATTCATATTCATTTCAATGAATATGAAAAAATATAAATTAATACAAATTCTTAACTCTGCAAAAAAAAAAAAATACATGGCGAGCTGACAAAGTTGATTTAGATACTTAATAAGAAAAGAAATGCAACTCTATTTACTGTTAAATATTATTAAGTCTAGCATTGTATTTCGGAAAATATTATATATGCCAAAAATATTAATTATCTAAATTTTTGTTTTGTATTTTTAGTATTACTAAATCTTTAATTATCAGTTATTAAGTAAATAAATATTAATGTTTAATAAAATATTTGTTAAAAAATTTTCATTTCTCATAACCAGAAAAAAATCTTCGACAATCAAACTGAAATTAATTTAAACTGTGTACAATACCATACATTAATTTACATTAAGCATATAGTTTACATTTAAATTATAAAATATTAATATTTTGTATAAAAATATATATAGGCGAAAAAAATGAATAAGATACACACAAAAATAATATGTATACGAATTCATTTAAACCTATATTGCTTAAAAAATAGAAATATGTATGTGTATATTATATATATAGTATGCACTGTTTATGACAAAATGAATCGAAAAGTCCTCTATCATTTTGCAATAGTCACAACAATTAACGATATTAATTTTTTTAAATTGTCCAATAAACGGGTAAAATCGATTTATGTATATATATTGTATGTTGTAAAACAACATTAAAATATCTTTCAAAGTTTTTATAAAATATCTCAAAAATATTTCTTAAAGAACTTTTAAAGATATTCTAAAGTTGTTTTATGCAATTTTAGATCTTTTGCTTAGGTAAATAACAAAAAAATTATGAAAATTGCAAAATGTAAATGACTTTTCGATTCACTTTTTCGTAAATAGTGTGTACACGCAGGCTCTTGCAGCTGATCTGAAATCTCCTGTGAATATATATATATATATATATATGTACAGGATGTCTCATTTAATCAACTTGAATTTCTCCGGAACTATATAAGACATTGAAATCTTGTTTTTACAATGTTATGTGATGTCGAGCGAGACAGACATTTTGATTAATAAAATTTGATCATTTTGACAATGGCAACTTAATTTTTTTAACATTTATTTTCGTAGGCATACTAATTACGAACTCACGTTATGAAAGACGTCGAAAATCAAATAGAATTTATAATAATCGTCCTCGTGCATATTCGAACTGTCGTCTCTGATTACGAATACGAGAGCAATACAAATGTCTAAATGATCGTGACATATTTGATAGCGACGAAATATGTTGATAGGCCGTTATAATTCGTGTGAACTTATCGGGATCACTCGCGATATACAATGTCCTGATTTATATCGATGATTTAATAACTTTCTTAAAGTTATTGGTACGAGTATTCGATAAGGTGGAAGAAAGAATTATTATATAAATAACTTTCTATTGTTTCAATTTCAGCAAGGTATGTAAATATATACATGATACATGTACTTAATTAATCTTGATGCATATTGTATTATCTTAGTACACTATTTTTTAAACATGCTGAAATCAAGATTTAATAGAAATACTAGTTGGTATAGGTATTAAACGATTTAAATTAGAGCAATATCCTGGAGGTAATCCCAGAGAAAGTAATCTAACGGCGTTACGTCTGATTTAGCTGGTAATAAGGCCACTTCTTCCAATGCAGCCTTTCAAAAGCATTTGGTTTAAGGTATTTCGAATTCTGCGATCATAATGTGCAGGCATCCCATCTTAAAATCACAGTTTTTGCCAAATTAAAAAATTGCCGTTCTTTAATAGTTCTGGCAGTTTTTGTTCAAAAAACTTGTTGTAAACCATATCTATAAAGAAATCATTGAAGAAATAGTTGAAGATGGAATACCGTAAACAGTACTTATTCTACGAATACTTATTGTAGGCTTTGTAGTAACAGCATCTAAAATTATGAGCTTAGTAATTTCACGATTTTGGTGATGTACATATGAATTCTACAAATTCGATTTTGTTAAAGCATTATGCAATTATTATGCAATTCCTAATTATTGAGTCATTTGGATGACAACTATTAGAGTATCGATCGCGATACAAACGCGCGGCAGTTCTAAAATTTCCGTGACCTCAAATTAACGACATATCCAATATTTCAGTTAATGTGTAATCTGCCACTGTAAGGTTTCAGAATAAACAAAAATAAATCCTGCTAAGCGAAACCAAATTCAAACCCAGAAAACACAAAAGAAGTATACTTTCCAATTGCAATATTTCTAGATACTTCGCACACGATAACACAATTAAGTTGTGTTCCAATTGCTGTAATCGTCGACACAACTGTATACATTCATACTCTTAATCAGTTCGAGGACTATTACTTGACTGTTACTATTAGTTACTATTAGTTGACTGTGTTTTCAGGTAGTAAATACGATAAATACAATCCCCAAAAAAATTGAATTTAGGAAATATAAAAAAAAATAGTTAAGAATGTAAACAATGTATCTAATGTAGGCTATGTGACTCGACACAATATACATTATTAATCAGATCCCCTGATCTAACACCGTTGCTGACTGGAATCAAACTACATATTGAAGAGATTGAGATTAAAATTTGACCAATAAAAACAATAGCTAAATTCCTTTGTCCTCATTAGTCAAATTTCAATCTTCAATCTTCAATCTCAATCTTCAATGCGTAGTCTGATTCCGATTTTAAAGTTCTTTCTCTGGGACTACCTTAAGGATCGTATATTGCGAAAGATTGAATAATCTCGATGAATTGAAAGCGAAATTATAAAACATTTTATAACGCTATCAAATCACGCTGTGTCGCGATCATTTAGATACATTATATTGTTCTCTGCATTCGTAATGCAGAGACGGCAGTTCGAACATGCATGAGGATGATTATTGTAAATTCACGTTTGGCTATTTCATTTTCGATGTCCTTCATAACGCGTTGAGCTCGTAATGAGTATGGCTATGAACGTAAGTATTTAAAAAATTAAATTGTCATTTATAAAAATAAACTTATCCTTCATTTGATCTTATGCTTTCATCTAATTAATATGTCTCTCTCATAACAATAAAAATAGGATTTTGATATCTTGCATAATTCTCTCTGGAGAAATTCAAGTGCGTTGATTAGGACATCCTATATATCTCACATTTCTCATATAAAATAAGTTATTTCGAAAAAGTAACATGATTACAAAATTAATTATTATTAATAAATAAAAATTCCTTGTAGTTTTATGGAACAATACACAATAATTATTATCAATAGTTATTCTTTATGTTATAGCAAAATAAATATCAAACTTTCACTTTCTCTATAAAATCACAGTATAGTATAGCTAAAAACGTATAGAATAACATATTAATATTCTTTATTTTTGTATTATAATACTTCTTATTAAATGAATAAGTAAATACAAAATTAACCCTAGTATGATATTGTTATTTTTGGTTACCTTCCCGATCGTAACCAGGGCCTGTGAAACCTTGCAACTTTGTCACGCTATATCTCTGGATTAAATACATATTTTTTAACTTAAAACGTGTAAAATTTATACCTCGAAGTCAGACAAATACAGATAAATATGAATCAAATAAATAATATTTTATTTTCAATTAATTACAATGCTTCAAAGAAATTTTATTGGAAAAATTCGCAAACAATGATGAAAAAATACTTCGGATAAAAAATTCTCAAATTTTTAAATTTAATATTCAAGCCCGGGAATAGGATTTTTTTAGTTGATCCTTTGGACTATCAAAAAAAATAATACAATATGAATCGCTCAAAAAAGTAATAATTATTTAAACTATCGACATTTTTGAAAAATCTACATATTTTAAGTTTACAATTAATAAATAAAATTTTATTATTAAAACAATATAAAAGAGTAATAATATAAATAAATAAAGAATTGTACATGTATAAATATTATTATAGTATTATAATTAAGTTTATTAAGATTTTTAATTTACAGGATGATGCAACACTCACTTTAAAGCGATAATCCGTCCCGGATCTTCGAAAACTGACAGAAATTATAAAATTTCTACTATTTATATTGAAATATAATTCTTTTTAGTTCTACATTTTCATGTACTTACTTTTATACTATTCAAAATCCAGTATATTTAATAAAAAGTAAAGGGATACCCAGAATGCCGAAAACTTACAAGTTAATCACATGTAGGTTCTAAGTATGCATTGGGGATCCCCCTCTTTGAACTTTCATGTACATATTCTTACATCGAGAATAATGCAAAAAAAACCCTTGCAGGTTTATCATATCATCACCATCTGTGGACAGTTAAAGTTTTTTTCAACTTCAATCTGGGTCTTTAAATTATATTATAAAAGAGTTATAGTAATATAAAAAATCGCATAGAGTACGTTGAATTTATGAATATCATACTAGGGTTAATTATTTAATATCAGTTATCTGTATAAATAAATTTCATTATATGCAATTCATTAATTTTTTCATTCTTTACTTTCCTTTAATTGCATTCTTATATTATATCAAAATAATATAAAAAGTATTTATTACAGTGAAACAAATCTTTTTATTTTCATAAAAAATACATTTTTGGCTTTTTGTAATCTTATCCACTATTGAAAATCATTTTACCTCCATATGGAAGCAAGATAAAGAAATTAACATGTCCTTAAAAAATATAAATCGAAAAATTCTAATTTATATAACAACAATATTAAATATTAAATTTCATAGGACCATACATGTGAGAATACAATCAATAAGAAATAAATGCCTTTAATGGTTTAGGCTGGATCTTAAGTGCTCTCTTGTATAATTCTATGTGAATTTATATATTATATTATATTATATTAGGTGTAGTAAAAAGAAATCCATTATTTTTCCATTCAATTTCATGCAAAAATAATGGATTTCTTGTTACTACACCTAATATATTATATGTAGTCCTTTAAACTATATGCCGAAATGATTTTGTGGTTTTGAAACGCAAACTCTACTAAACTATCGCACTAATACCATGAGTTAAATGATTAACATTTTAACAAGATGCTCTTACGCATCTTAGAACGATCTCAATAATATTGAATGATATTAAAATTGATAAATAATTGTTTGCAAAGAATATTACTAAAGTCAATAATCTAAAGGTTTAAGACGCTCGCATGTTAGAGATCCAGATCCAATTCCCGACTGAAGTAATATTCTTCACAATAAGAATTATTTACAAATTTTAATATGTCATTCAGCATTATTAAGATCGTTTTAAGATGTGAAAAAACATCGAATTGTTAAATTGCTAGTCAATTGCTTGATATTACTGCGTAATTAGTAGAATTTGTTTTTCAAGACTGAAAAATTATTTCAGCACGCAGTTTAAGGGTATATGCACACAAACTTGCCACATATGTATAAAGAAAATTATCCAATCGTATTTTACATGGTAGAAATGTAATTTTCTTTATGTATATGTTTATGCTGTATAAGTTTGTGTAAATATATCTTTAAGGACTACATATATAGATATATAGTATGTTCAATAGAATTACAATAGCACTTAAGAATTTAGTTAGATTATTAAAGGCATTTAGTTCATATTATTTAACAACTTTTTAACTTTTATGAATGATAATTAAGACTATAATGAATTTGAAAAAAAAATATTTTTTTATCTCATCACAGGAATTTAAATGAATTTAATGAAAGGGAATTTTAATGAAAATATTTATTATATTTATTATATTTATAAATATTTATATTATATTTATATTATAAATATTTATATTATATTTATATTATATTTATATATTATGCTTTTACTTAAATGCATGATGCATGGTCATGGACTTGCTGTTGTAATATTTATGATTAGACACTATTAAATTTTTACGTTTTTTAAATCTTAATTGTAGTCGCCAGAAGTTAGTCACTTGAACGTGCCAGAATGTTTGTTCATCAGAACTATGAAACTTTAAGAATATTTCTATAGAGCTGCTATTTACAGTACCATTGTACAGTGAGATCAAGTAAATAGCACGATTTTTTCTCTCGCGGTTTGGAAAAATTTTTATGAAAAATAGCTGTCACTTCAGATAATCAGATTCTGATTAGAGAGCCTCTAATTACATCTGATTATTTTAATCTCATCATGGATTTACATCTCTTTCCACTACTTTTCAATATGTATAAAATATTCACATTCATGGAATACATAATACAATTCTCTGCGCCAAAAGAATTAATTTTTCCTCTACAAAAATATATTCAAACATTTTTTTCTCTTACTGTTTGACATAGAAAATTATGTTATGTTATTAAAGAATCATAATATTCCATGTAGATCAATTCTCAGATATTCTACGTATACATAATACCTATCATTTTCCTTGATGTTGAGTTCATTATCCAATAAGATTGCTTTCAGTGCCTCAATCTCATCAGTCACTCTGCAAACATCATAAACATTAAAACAATGGAATTTAAATACAGCCTAATTTAAAATAATTAAATCTATTTAAAATAATCAAAATTATTGATTAAATAAATCTATTACAAGATGTATAAAGATGTGATAAAGTACTATGTCACTTTAGATGTAAGGCACATCCATTTAATAATTTGCATCTTTAGATCAATAAAAGATTGACAGATATTTCCACTTTTCTTTTTCTTATACACAACACAGAAATATATGTTCTGTAATATGTTCGTTTAAATAAAATAAATAATGTTATGAAAATAATTAACGAAAGGATAGCAATAAAAGTAAAATAATTATGTTAATGATGAGTCTATGCGGCATATGGACAAAAATATACGAACAAAATCGTTAGAAGATACATATTAAATATAGATTAAAAAACGAATCGATAAAACGTAATCGAAAAATATCTTTTAGGACGACCGAAGTGACTTTATTCAATCGAAGTAACGTCGCGAATTTCGAGAGGGATAGATGTCAGATCGGCTCACGTTTAATTATCAATGAGTGTTGACGATAGTTACCGTTCATCCACCATCGCGTCCGACATCGTTTCTTGTTCGAGTGAACGTCACCAAAAAACTGTATTTCTTTCTGTGAAAGACGATTTCTTTCGCGGATAAACGCTACTTGCTCTCACAAACTATACAAACTATACGACACAATCACGGTGGTGAGAGCGTCGAATACGCTATACGATACGCATCGATATTAGATGCATCCAGAAGCACAACTGCTCACTGAGCACTCAATGAGCTCTTATATCTCTTTGGTCTATATTTTTCGATCTAATGGAATATGCCAATCAGATGCAAGAGCTCACTGAGCGCTCAGTGAGCGGTCGTACTGGACCTCTATTCTCGAAAAATATCGCATACACAAACTAAGGAAATACTATAGTATGCGTTACATATACTATAGCATTTCTCTAATTTTTCGTATGCGATACTTTTCGAGAATAGAAGCTTTGAATGCACTTATTGAAATTTTTCTGCTAGCACAGCCAGTACAAGCCGATCAGCATCATTGGCTCGCCTATTCGCCAATCATCGTTCACCAATTATGGGCAACGGCAGACTGTTCATTGGTTCAGCGTCGCGCTTGTCCGCTTGATAATTGAAAATTTACCTAATGTCCGATAAGGGGATCGATTGTAGATTTTGAAAATTTACAGAAATGAGCAAAGATTATTTGACCAATTAAATTATGAATATTCTAGTGAATTTGCTCATTTTTATAATTTTCACTTCATTTGAAGATACACAATTGACTCCCACCCGTACAGCACAGAAATATTGCAGCAATATTGCAGAAATATTTCATTGCAAGATTGCAAAAATACGACTTATAGCTATTAGACTTATAGAACTATACATAGATATGTCGCAGTACAATATATATTCCTAATATTATTCCTAATTATATTATTCCTGTATTATAATAGACTGCTCTATAATAGAATTCTTTTTATCTTTCTGATTAATTAGCGTATTTGCAGTGTTAAATGAATCGCGCGCGCGCGATTCATCCCAGATTGATACAAAAATAATTTTAAAGTATTAAATTTTAATTTTCAATTGAAAAAATAGATCTTTTTTAAATCTGTTAGATTAATTACAAATTTGAATTTCTAATAAACTTTAAAATTATGTAATATAAAAATTTAAGGAACTACACTTATTAAATATTAATAGATAAAATTTGAAATAGTTCCTTGAGTTAAATAACATTTTGTTACATTTAACTTACTTTTTAAGTATCAAAATATTATCTTAATTCAAAACTATGTAATTAAAAAAATGACTTTATCAATCCAATATACACATATTACAAATGATTGAATTGCATTTAAACTTTGAAATAATTAAACAGCGTTTATGCTAACGTGTACTCAACAATTAATAAAACTAAATTTAAATCAAATTTAATATATTTATTAAGTTAAACTATTTAATTCCATTATTTTAGTTAAATTAACATATATTGAGTAGAAGCAATAGCACTCCATAGAAATAATTGGATATAATTTGATATTATTATAAATTTAAGAGGATTCTAAAGCCTTCTGTTTTTACCATGTAAGCACTTCATATTATATAATTATAATTTTTGTATAAGAAATACTTTTTTTCTTTTTCACCGATTCGAAAATCCTTTTTCAGGATTAAAGTATACACATTAATACGTGTCTGGAAAGTGGAATCTAATGCCAAGAACAATCAAAAATTTCAAAATTGATATATTTTTTACTATTTCTTAGTATAATATGGTGTCTCAGCTGTCAAGTCAAAACAACATTTGCTTGATATGGAAGTTTTGCAACCTGTACATACGAAATAGTTCCCAGACACGAACGAACAACGTCGAATTTTTAAAATTAGACTTAGACACGACGAATTTATGATATGAAAATTGACACGTACATGTGACTGTGTGTCATAAGTTGCGTGAGATATTGCTGTAATAATATAAAAGGACATGTCGATGTGCGGCGCGTGACGCGATTTCTGGTGTTTTCGTCGGAGTTTGAGTTCTTTGCTTTAGGATCAAAAAAGGATATAAAAATGTCTAAACTTTAATTTAGATAAATGAAAGCTCATTATAAATTTTCACAATTTTTGTTTAAACAAAATTCATAGTGCTACTTTACTTGTATCGTGTCTATTATGATTTAAAAAAAAAAGATAATTATATCAGAACAAAATTTTAACTTTAAGAATCTATTTTTTGAATTACGATACGATGATTTTTAATGATGATATAATTATGAGTAATTAAGCTATTTTTATTTAATCTGATAACTGGAACTAGAGATAAAATTTTCTCTATAAAATCTAATTTTCTAAAATTTTCTAATTTTGTAAAAATGTTTTTAAGATTTTTTTATTATTCCAGTTATCAGATTAAGTA
>Ga0157363_1007570_pt1 | contig 10284 bp, 5 predicted proteins | sample AttsexASBM1_FD_111477 | JGI IMG/M metagenome (GOLD analysis project Ga0157363, IMG submission 111477) | Fungus gardens microbial communities from leaf cutter ant in Ribeirão Preto, State of São Paulo, Brazil - Atta sexdens ASBM1 | ecosystem: Host-associated > Fungi > Mycelium > Unclassified ...
ACAATTAAAAAAAAAAAAAAAAAAGAAAGAAAAAGAAGAAACATTCCCGGACCATCGCTTTATGGTGGGAAGCACACGTTTATTTGATTATAATTGAGGAGTTCGATGGAACTAATGCGACTTCGACCCTATTTCTCCAAAAATTTGAAATTACATTTAAAATTATATTAAATAGTTGATAGAAGAAATTTACTACTCTCGAAGGTATGCGACGTATCTTCGCCCATAAAATCTAATTATGTTTTACACTCCTCTCGCGATGTAGCTTTTCATCTTCATTCCGCACGGCCTGCGCTCCATCTGGCTCCTCAATTACATAATTAACCATCCTATAATTTTACATGAACGTTAAGTGGAACAATTGCATAATAAAAATATGTACAGAAATAAAATCTTTCATATCATTAATATTCTGCTCGTTACGAGCTCATTAAAAAATGATACGGGTAAAAGGTACAATTATTGTTAAATGTACTGTTAAAAATTACACTTATATAATGTATATAACATTATTCCGCGCGTATTTAATACTTTATATTATATATAAATTTTCTGCTCTGCTCTGCTACGTAAAATGAACCTTTATAAAATATCGACGTCAATTTCAGAGACATGTCTGCATATATTGGATATACTGTCTACTGGAATATTAGATTGTAAGATTCAAATTCATCAGCTTTTTTTCGTAGTACTTGCGGAGTTAGCTCGATTAATTCGATCGAGTACCCCGCTTCACCTTCTCTTACCTCTCCCCTCACTTGGGTAAATCGGTTTAACTTGCCTGTCGGAGGTGTCGCGCTCGAGGTCGATCATGTCGTCCGATATCGCGGAGGCGCTCGTCGACGTGTTCGTAGAGGCGATGGTGACAGCGGTTGTTGCGGTGGTCGCGGCGGTGACGGTGGTAGTGATAGCGGCGGCCTCCGTCTGGCAGGGGCTGTCATGCGGCTGCTGGCTGCTCTGCGTGGAGGCCCCCGGGGCCGGGGGTGGACCGCCCCTAGGCCGGCATTTCGGAAAGAGTCGATTCAAGTCGGCGTTCTCCAAGATCAGGCTTGTCATCGCCACGGCGCATTCATGTCTCGCAGCAGGATGTCCATTCTGCGGGCACAGAGAGGATTTCGCGCTGTTAAATGCGGCGTGGATGAGACGCGATGTCTGTTTATGCGTTCCCGCATTTTAAAATAGGTGTATATGCTGGACGCCAGGAGGCGAGAGACGTCTCTCCTTGTATTCTTCAACGTCTCACGAATGTCTCTATCTACTTGCACATGTGTCATGTAAAGTGTCCAATGATATACCCATTTTCCTTCTCGGAAAGATCGAAATGATATTTTTCTTAAAAAGAAAATATTCTAAAGATAATGATATTTGACGTATTTAATATGCTCTAAAAAATGTTAATACAGCATATACTATTTTGATTTGACTACATTGATACAAAAATTTAAAAATTCTCATTTCAAGCTTGTGAAAATTTTACATAAGATCGACTTTTCTGATTTCCAGAAATAATAAAAGACGTTTCTATTTTTTTTTTATATCTATTATAAAATCATCTCGTGAATTTTTTAGGGAAATCTTCGCACGATATTCCGAGTGCAAAGTATTATACTCCAAGAGAGTAAATCATATTTTTATTTATATATATAACTCTCACCACTGTTGGTGTTTATATCAATGGAATTGGAGGATTATATGTATAAACACCGCATGTTGATAATTAAATCTGTATCCATATTTTTTGGATTGTGATGATTTGCGTTGCTAGTTTTAAGTCCCCTGTAGAGAAAGATCACTATTACAGTTATCTAAACGGGTCATCGTGAAAATGTGTGGACCACCGCAGTTTCGAGTAGCTCTGTATACGAATGAAAAATCTCTTCCCTTTACTCTAACGGGGTCGTACTCGTGCGAGAACAACGCGCCACTCAAATCGCGCCACCACTCGTGTGCGCGACACCGAAAGTGTTATACTTCATACAGAGCAGCGATGTTCAAAGGGGATTGGAGCACTGCGTACAGAAGGGTTGGGTCAGTAGTTTATATGGGGTGAAACACACAGAGATTGTAATATATTCGAACGAGCAGTCGGTTGGCTTCTTGCGTGCCCAAAATTATCGGAGATAGATTATCCAAATTACCAAAAGAGATCTTTGCGAGATACATCGATATTGATCTCAAAATTATATTTAAATTATTTTAAAATTTAAATTGAATTTCAATCATGCTAGATTTTTGGATAAATATGCTTCCGACAGCGAGTATGAGCTGTTTTCATTGATACAAATATTATTTTAATTCTCCCCTGAAAACCTTAAAAATACATTTATAAATTCTGATTTATGACTTATGATTTATAATTCTGATAGATAAATTTAAATTTATAAAAAATAAATAAAATACAATCTGAGATTTTTTACTTTCATTACGGTAAAAGTTTTTATACAAAATTTTTTCTAGTTTTTATACAATCTCCGAAACGATATAAAAATCTGTACTGAAATTCGAAGATCTTAGGATGCGAAGGGTGGAAATTTCGCATTGCCGATGTAGAATTAAAATTATTACAAAATTATGAAAATTTTTACATACAAACGATTTTTCCAATTTTTCAGAAATAATAAAAAATACTTGTTTTAAAAAATCTATTGTAATAAATTATGAGCTTTCGAGAATTTTTGTATGAAATTCCGAGAGAGAGCAGTTGTATCTCCAAGAGGATGAATCATCTCTAATTACACAACAATAATTACCTGTCGCAAGTTTCTTTCATTTCACAATAGGCGTACTCGAGCGTACATATACATCGCTGGGACAAGTACCGGAAGTTTCCTCTCTTTGCGAGCAAACGGTTATTCCAAAACTCGAGTTATTACCTCGAGCAGCGCTCGTTATGCGCAGCCGACCAACCCCGCCGCGAACTTTCCACGCCGAATTTATTGTTATGCAGTAACTCCGATGCAAGGGAAGTCTCGTCGGGTGCCTTATCCAAGATGAATTTTATGCTTTTAATTAACAACACTTTTCCCGCTCGGGACTTGAAAATTCCGCAGTCGATGTCTCGGGTTCTCAATCATGTTGATTCTCCTGATGGTTCAACGCTTACATGGTTCAATCAAAGTAGAAATTCTACATGTAAGAGTCTGTTCTACCTATATTGTTGTTTTTTATTGGCTTGATGAAAAATGACAACTAGTAACTAATCACGTGATGATAATTTAGCGCGTGACAAAAATGAAAAGTACGTGAAATGTATTATACAATTGTGCAAGTGTACGTGTATGATACATTTTCTATCAAACTGAAACATTGGCCAAACTTATTTCTAGGGGCTTTTTCAACCTACTTTGGGGCTAATTCAACCTACTTTGAAAAATATAGAAAAATGTTGCGCATTCAGATGTAAAGTAATCGCGAATTTAGTTTGAGGAACAGATGGTAAATAGAAAAAGAGTAACTTACGATGCAATTGCGTTTGTAAATAAATATTGTATTTTTTGAGCCGGGAGATTAATTGTTATATTTACTATACATATCTATCTGTCGGAAATTGAACACTTGGAGAAAACTGAATCAAGTTTAGTTCTGAATTTAGAGCGTGTCACAATAGGATGTTCTAATTATTATTTTTTTTTTTCGAGAACGTATCCTGATTCGTCATACTGAAGGGAGGAGATACTTATAATACGCATGCATGAGTCATCATACGCAGCGTTCAATTGGTGTGCGGCTTGAGTTGAGCATGAGTCAGCGCTGAATTGCGGAGCGACGTAAAGGAGCGAGCAGACACCATATATTCGCTAATTTATATTATATACTCCGCGTTATATATCGGCTTCATTTACGGAAGCACGTAGCTGTGCGAGGAACGGTGCCGTTTCGAGGGAACGCCGCGCCGCGCCGCACTGGACAGGCACGGGGCATTATTAGTTTCGCATAGCTGAACTCGATTTATCCTTTCGCGTCCGCCCGTCGCCGCGGCTTGGCATCCGACAGGTAACGTATTCCCGTCGGTCGTTTCACGTGGCATTTTCTAAACGAGAGACTGTAGATCCGTGTTCTGTTACATGTACCCAGTTTCTCCCTTCCTCATTGGAGTATTTTCCCAATGAAAGCACGAGAGGCGGAAGATGAAGAAAAAGTTTACGTAATAATATACATACAGTACCGCATGGCTGTTGAAGAAAGCACGATTTGTTCTATAAACGGCTGCGTAACTTTTACGTAATATGTGTAATGCGCAAACGTATGTACGCGATACAATAGAATTTGCCACGTGATATGGTGGTCTCATTATGTTCTGTCTCATTTTTCGTAATTCGATGGAAAGATTTGGCTGCTCTTCACTGGACGCCAATGCGAAACAGCCAAAGAATTACGGAAGCACGCGAGTGGTGCGGGCATACGTTGGCCCAAATAGCGTATAATTCGTATCATAGAATCTAGACCTTATGCACGTAGAACTTAAGAACGAACATTCCTCCGTTCCTCGACAGTGATAAAAGTACGCTTTCGCCTACTTGGCGCGAAAGCGGAATGAACGAACGACGCGTTACCAGCCTCTCCTCGCTCTCTATATAACAATGGGATCTCCATGAATCTTCCATCATATATGACGGGACATGTGATCACCTGCTGGAATGGAGGAAGATTGCACCGGCGAAGCTAATTTTACCCGAAGAGAAATGTCCGTAATTCTCGCTGTGTGTTCCAGCATGAAATACAGATGTCTGATCATCACCTCCTATTAGTATCATATTTAATCATGAGTCCGCAAATTTTGTTGTTTATACCATAAAAGTTTCAACTTTATATCACTTTTATATCATATATATATATACTTTTATATCATATATATATATATACTTTTTAATTTCTATAACACAAGTTCAAATGACTGTTTTTTGAAGAATCATAAAATTGGTATTAGTCTAATAAAGTAAAACTATGTGATCGAGTATTCTCACAAATTTATAGACCGATGGTTGTCGTAATAAAGATCGAAAACGGCGGCTTTTCTTGAAAATATGGGAGTACGCTTTATAAACGGTTTCATTCCACCATTTTCAACATAGTCTACTAGCCATTAATCTACGATCTACAGTTTAACGCAGGTTCAGAAACTAGGGAGGGGAGACAACGGCATATGTATAGACTGGCTGTCCCAGTAACTCTTCGTCGTGCGATTTCCAGTGAAACTACAGCGGCTACTATCGACTCGCTCTTGTTTTCGAACTCTATCACAGGCGCCTCCTATTGGACACAAACAAATTTCTTGTAGCCTTAAAGAGCTTAAAGGGGTCTGCTCGGAACAGCAAAATGAGAATTTCTCCACGGAAATGGCTGAGATAAAAAGTATGAAATATATCACTCGCGAGTCCCACATATAAAACTAAGGATATCTATTTAGAAAAAAGAAATGGTTAAAAGTATGATTGATCGAATCTTTTTTGAGCTGCGCGTGGTTCTTATACAGTCCGAAAAGTTTAATGTAACTAAACCTGATATCGAAACTCTAACTAAACATATATTTCAAAAGTATAAAAGTATATATAACAGACATTTAATTTTCATTAATGTCAAGCAGACTTTAACAGAGTGTTAAGCTAGTTTGACGGCCAAGATATCTAATATTAAATGATAAATCGTGAAAGAAAGCATTCAGAATAATCAAAGAATACACTTTAAGCCAATTATTTACTTCAAAGGTTACTGCAAAATACTGCTACTCGATAAAAGAAAATTAATGGCTTCCATGGAACAATGGACACGCAAGAAGTCTGATTGAAAGTCTCAAAAAGAAAGGCGTATTTTTCTACGGACTTTTCAGAGATCTCCGTTACTTTTTCAAGCTAGTCTCCTGGTTCACCCACGAGCTTCAAGAGGACAACGAAGCAACGTAGAACGCTTAGCTTCGTTAATAATCCCGCCTTCATTATGTCAGGGTTGAGAGAAACGGTCGACTTAGCCAACGTGCGGGATATCAGCCTACAGTGAGCCACACGAACGGCCGCAGGTAGGACGCGGGTTTTACACGGTCTTCGTGACAGAGTTAAAATTATTTTCGCCCAGACTGGTTGGTCAGTTAGTCGGCTGGCAGCTACTACAGGGTGAAACCAGTGTTGGGCTCGTTGGCGTGGGACACTGCTGCGAACGGGCGGTATATCGCGCGTAACCGTGTAAGAGAGCGAGAGAGCAGGGTGGGTGGGCGCACAGAGGGTGGTCGAACACGAGGAAACGAGAGGGTGGTAAAGAGACGAAAGAGAACCGCGCGGCAGCAAGAGAGAGAAAGAGTAAGAGAAAGGTAGGGGAAAGTAGGGAAGGAGAAAACGAGAGAGTGGCGAGGGTGGGAACGAGAGGGTCTGCTCTGTGCTTCGCTGAGCGTGGAATCAATAGGGGGTCACTGGCACCAACAGATACAATCGGCACATTTTGAATCCCGCCGCGCCGCGCCGCGACGCTCGACACGCGTCGTCATATCGCATTTTCTTCCTGCTTTCTCAGAGGGAAAAAAATGTTTTTGAAACGACTCGAACAATTCTCTGGTAGATTTTTTTTTTTTTTTTTGTAAACGCGCGATATACAATGGCATATGCAGAGAAGCGCTTAACCAAAATATCGTACCATCGTTGACGATCGATTATCATAGACTCGTGCAATTTGTCTGCATTTTCCGCGCGAATCCCTCGAGTACTCACGAATACTTCGTGCTATGGACGAAGTTCGTTCCGATCCTGTGTAACGACTACTGTCGAAACGGGGAGAAACGCCAACCCTCTTAGGTGGCGATCCGATGACCACTGCATCTTGTTTCATAGAGCCGCAAGCGATTTTGATATTAGACTTGATAACGAAGAATATTATAAATTGATGTTTTCGATCGTAATCGATAAACAGCAATTTTGTATTTCGATTCGATTTAAAACTCGTCAGCAGCGAGCTCATAAATAACCTGATATATTAGAAACTTACGATGTTGTTGATAAGATATTAATTCTCTGGTTATGATCCGACATCATAACCTTTGTAATCTCGTTAAGCTGATAATTTTGTAAAATCGATTTTTCGATCGGCGAATTTGTAGTCGCTTGTTATCCGATTCTGTCGCAATATCGTCACGGTATACATAGAAACGCACTCGCGCGCGAGGTATTTTAAAATATTGATTATTAAAAGCATCGGCTACTTTCAAGATGGAAAGTATTTGCTACTTCTAAGACGTCGACGGAGCGAAATACTGAAATTTCCTAGGTGTATCGATGCGATATATATATATACATGGATCACACGGGAACGATGCAAACGCTTAAGTGTTTGGGCTCGAGCCAATAATATACAATGTGCTGAAATTTATGTAACATCGCTTCAATCGCGAAGGACTCCCACCCGCGGTTGTCTGCGAAACGCATTGCAATTACAGACAATCACATTAGCCTTGTTTTCGGTTTTATCATGTATCGTGAATTATGATCTATGTATATGTGTACAATGTAAAATTTTTATGAAGCTAGCATCGTTAAGTTGATCGTTAAGCTCGTCTGTATTGTCTGTCGTGCATGCACACTACTGTCCATCTTGCAGATACTTTGCCAAACTCAGAGATCGATTTGCTTCGGCAAAGTTAGTCGTCGTCGTCGTCATTACCCAAGTATTTTAATTCTTGGAATGAGATACATTGGCGATTCAATCTTAAATCAACATCTAAATATCAATTCATCAAGCAAGATTTCTAATATAAATTTTGATGTGTTTCATATGTCGCTGTAATAGGATAACACATTAATTTATTGCTCTTGACAAGAGTAATGGTTATACAAATATCAAACAATAATTAATCGAATATGACTGACACTTTTTGACTTAATAAATTAGTCATCAATGTATCAATATCAGTTATCTGATGATTACTAACTCAAACGCATTCATTTTTATTTATCCATTTTTTTTTCCTTTTTTTACATGATAACGTATATTCTGTTTCTTTAAAAAAACCGGATAAATTTAGGATAACGAGACTGAATATCATTTCTCTTTTGAGAAGAATTAAAATTTTCCATTAGAGAAACAGGATTTTGAACACACGTCGCGGTCTTTTAGCGAAAACTAGAATACCATGTTAAATTCTTTTTATTCTCGCGATAGCAATCCGAATATATCGTTCCCATTTTACAAAAACCGAATACGTACAACGTCGACAAGTAAATTTATTAGTAGACGATGTGTAAAGCGAGATGTACGGTGCATCCAGCTTTACCCTTTATCACGCGATATCTACCTATCTCAATTCTCCGTATCTCGCGATCCCGTAAAAAGCCGCGACCAGCACCTCGAGATTTCAGCAAATCCAATGAATTTCAAATAATCCCGCTTCTCATGGCCACTTAAGATTATTGACATTCGCTACGTCTGAAATGCCCGACGCGTTTCCATAATCCGATTCAATTAAAAAGAGGACGCCTTCGAAAGGAAGGAGGAGGAGGAAGAGGAAGAGGAAGAGGAAGAGAATAAAAGGAGAAGAATCGGATCAATTTCACGATCGCGCGAGGCGAATGGCTCATAATTTTATGCTCGTTATCCCGGGGGAAAACTTTGATTCATCAAAAGAAAAGTTTGCAAGAAAAAGAAAAAGGATCATAATTAGTCAACTCAATAATCAAGGTAGACTTCGGATAGTTTTATTGGTGTTAATTCAATGACGTGTAGTACTGATCGTTGACACGTGAGATTTAATAATCATTTGTACCTTTCGAGCTCTCCCCTTTCTCGCTACGACGAATTTCGCAGCTGTATCTCTAAACGAATTAAAACATTAAATGTAGTATATGAATAAAAAATGAATTATGAAATTATCGAATATTCCTTCAGTCGTAGATTGAACATGACAACGCGCGAAGTTGATTCAGAGAAAGCTCCTCTATAATTATAAATTTCAATCTTAAATTTCCTTTTTAAGATTAATTCGAAAAGTTAATAAATTTCAGCAAGCCTAATTTGTTATTAAAGTGTTAAAGATTACGCGTTAAGTAAATTTTTGTTAAAATAGAATCTAATTAAGAACTTAATTTAGTGGGATACGTATAATTTCATCAAATGTGTATTGGCGTCATCAAGCAACGGGCCTCTTTCATCCCTGTGGCAATGCTGCAATTGCGTCATTGAATCAACTTATAGGATTTTATGAAGTCTCGTGGAGTATCAGGCCTCCAGTAATAATGCTACGGATCTAATGACTTTAATTTAAAAGATCGTACTCCTGCCCGACGTATATTGTTGGATCGCGACGAGTTATGGCATGCTTCATACGAGGCACGTCTCACCGTGAGATATCACCAACGGTCGGGCACAAATTAAAGGGGTAAATAATAATAAAGGGAGGAGAGAGAGAGAGAGAGAGAGAGAGAGAAGATAAAAAAAAGAGAAAAATAATAAGAATTTCTATATCCTATCAATTCTTTCATTTCCTACGTTATATTCGAAATGCTGCACTCTAGTGATGCAATTTTCAATTGTCTTACACATATGTGACAGATATGTGAAGAAAATTTGACGGATTATTTGCATATTTTATGTTGACATATTTAATTTTTATTAAATTGTACGGATATATAGGATATTCGGTAATCTAATTTTTAAAAAATATGATACGATTTAATTTTTGAAAAATATGATAAGACACATTTTTCTTATTCGATTTACTCCATTTTGTCATGAAATATTTAAAAACTCTTGAAAAATAAAACAACTTTGTAGGAACGCATTTTTGTTTTTCACAGAGAGCGTACTTCATAAGTGTTTAATATTCCTGAGAACATATTTTCCTTGCTTCATTCATTAATAATACTACTTAATTTTTAATGCAAACTACTGAAGTGCCAGATCTCTGTTTTATCTTAAAAATTATATACATATATATTGAGAAACGTTGTGTACATTGAATATGACACGAATACATAAGTATATAGGTAGAGAGAGAGAGAGAGAGAGAGAGAGAGAGAGAGAGATCATCATGTATCAGGTACAATAAAAAAATCCTTCCGTATAAGTTATATATAGCTCTTAGATGGAAGATGCTATTATGTTATTGAAGCGAGAAGAAAGTATTTAAGAAAATAACTGGTCGTATTTTCTAAATAAGATCGTTGAGCACAAAAAAAAAAGATAACTAATAAAACATCATAATTATTAGTTTACACACACACACACACACACACACGCACACACACACACACACACACACACACACACACACACACACACACACAATATATATATATATATATATATATA
>Ga0157363_1007571_pt1 | contig 10283 bp, 5 predicted proteins | sample AttsexASBM1_FD_111477 | JGI IMG/M metagenome (GOLD analysis project Ga0157363, IMG submission 111477) | Fungus gardens microbial communities from leaf cutter ant in Ribeirão Preto, State of São Paulo, Brazil - Atta sexdens ASBM1 | ecosystem: Host-associated > Fungi > Mycelium > Unclassified ...
CCGATGAAGGTGTAGGCGATGGTCGCGGCGGCGCCGGCCCACAGGGCGGTTTCGTACGGCATGCCGAAGGTGCTTTCGAACAGGCGAGCGCCGGCGACGATGCCCGAGGCGCAGTAGATGGTGAAGAACACCAGGATCACGACAGCCGAGATGACTCGCAGCAGCCCGCTCTGGTCTTCGAAGCGGCTGGCGAAGAAGTCCGGCAGCGTCAGGGCGTCGCCATTGTGCTCGGTCTGCACCCGCAGACGACCGGCGACGAACAGCCAGTTGAGGTAGGCACCAAGGGTCAGGCCGATGGCGATCCAGGCCTCGGAAAGGCCGGACAGGTAGATGGCGCCTGGCAGACCCATCAACAACCAGCCGCTCATGTCGGAGGCACCGGCGGACAAGGCGGTGACCACGCTGCCGAGGCTGCGACCGCCAAGAATGTAGTCGGAGAGGTTTTGTGTGGAGCGATAGGCAGCAAAGCCGATCAGCACCATTGCTGCGATGTAGATCACGAAGGTGATCGTGAGCGGATTGAATGCACCCATGATTGTGCCCTGGCAATTTGTTGTTATCTCAGCGACCGGTAAAAAGCCGGTTGCACCCAGGCGACGCATCCTATGCAACAACGGGAATCAGGTGCAACCATTTTTCACTTGCCAGTTGCACCTGCCCATGCCTTTCAGATTACAGCTACGTTTTTGCTTCCCTTTGGAGCAAGAAGAATCAGATTCAGAACTTTTCGCACCACATTTGGGAATTTTCCACTTGCCTTTCAAGATATCGGACGAGCTGCATCTTCACGCTGAACTTTTTGGGTTGCACCTAGTTGCACCCGAAATTTCCTACAGCTAATCTTGGCGCCAGCTTAAGCCACACCAGTGGCAATAACGAGGACAAGAAAAAATGGCGACGACCACCCTTGGGGTCAAACTCGACGACCCGACCCGTGAACGACTCAAGAGCGCAGCGCAGTCCATCGACCGCACGCCGCACTGGTTGATCAAGCAGGCAATCTTCAATTACCTCGAGAAGCTCGAGGGTGGTGCCACCCTGACCGAACTGACCGCCCAGACCTCGGCCAACGCCGACGACGCGGGTGAAGTGCAGGCCGACCACGAGCACCAGTGCTTCCTCGAGTTCGCCGAGAGCATTCTGCCGCAATCGGTACTGCGTGCGGCCATCACCGGCGCCTACCGTCGCCCCGAGCAGGAAATGGTGCCGATGCTGCTGGAGCAGGCGCGCCTGTCGGCCGAACAGGCCGAGGCCACCAACAAGCTCGCCGTGCGCATCGCCGACAAGCTGCGTCATCAGAAGAGCGCAGGCGGCCGCGCCGGTATCGTGCAAGGCCTGCTGCAGGAATTCTCCCTGTCCTCCCAGGAAGGCGTGGCCTTGATGTGCCTGGCCGAAGCCCTGCTGCGCATCCCCGACAAAGGCACGCGCGATGCCCTGATCCGCGACAAGATCAGCACCGGCAACTGGCAGCCGCACCTGGGCAACAGCCCGTCGCTGTTCGTCAACGCCGCGACCTGGGGCCTGCTGCTGACCGGCAAGCTGGTCTCCACGCACAACGAGTCGGGCCTGTCGTCCTCGCTCAGCCGCATCATCGGCAAGAGCGGCGAGCCAATGATCCGCAAGGGCGTCGACATGGCCATGCGCCTGATGGGCGAGCAGTTCGTCACCGGCGAAACCATCGCCGAAGCCCTGGCCAACGCCAGCCGCTTCGAGTCCAAGGGCTTCCGCTACTCCTACGACATGCTCGGCGAAGCCGCGCTGACCGAGCACGACGCGCAGAAATACCTGGCGTCCTACGAGCAAGCCATCCACTCGATCGGCAAGGCCTCCCACGGCCGTGGCATCTATGAAGGCCCAGGCATCTCGATCAAGCTCTCGGCGCTGCACCCGCGCTACAGCCGCGCCCAGTACGAGCGCGTGATGGAAGAGCTGTACCCGCGCCTGCTGTCGCTGACCCTGATGGCCAAGCAGTACGACATCGGCCTGAACATCGACGCCGAGGAAGCCGACCGCCTGGAGCTGTCCCTGGACCTGCTCGAGCGCCTGTGCTTCGAGCCGCAACTGGCAGGCTGGAACGGTATCGGCTTCGTCATCCAGGCCTACCAGAAACGCTGCCCGCACGTGATCGACTACGTCATCGACCTGGCCAAGCGCAGCCGTCATCGCCTGATGATCCGCCTGGTCAAGGGCGCCTACTGGGACAGCGAGATCAAGCGCGCCCAGGTCGAAGGCCTCGAGGGCTACCCGGTCTACACGCGCAAGGTCTACACCGACGTCTCCTACGTCGCCTGTGCCCGCAAGCTGCTGGCGGTGCCGGAAGCCATCTACCCGCAGTTCGCCACCCACAACGCCCACACGCTGTCGGCCATCTACCACATCGCCGGTCAGAACTACTACCCGGGCCAGTACGAGTTCCAATGCCTGCATGGCATGGGCGAGCCGCTCTACGAGCAGGTCGTGGGCAAGGTGTCCGATGGCAAGCTGAACCGTCCGTGCCGCGTGTATGCGCCGGTCGGCACCCACGAGACACTGCTGGCCTACCTGGTCCGCCGCCTGCTGGAAAACGGCGCCAACACCTCGTTCGTCAACCGTGTGGCCGACCATACCCTGTCGATCCAGGAACTGGTCGCCGACCCGGTCGTCAGCATCGAGCGCATGGGCACCCAGGAAGGCCACATCGGCCTGCCGCACCCACGCATCCCGCTGCCGCGCGACCTCTATGGCACCGAACGCGCCAACTCGGCGGGCGTCGACATGTCCAACGAGCACCGTCTGGCCTCGCTCTCCTGCGCCCTGCTGGCCACCGCGCACACCGACTGGAAGGCCGCGCCACTGCTGGGCTGCGCCGCCAGTGAAGAAGCCGCTGCCCAGGTCCTGAACCCGTCCGATCATCGCGACGTGGTTGGCCATGTGCAGGAAGCCACCGTCGCCGACGCCGACAACGCCATCCAGTGCGCCATCAACGCCGCGCCGATCTGGCAGGCCACGCCGCCTGCGGAACGCGCCGCCATCCTGGAACGCGCTGCCGACCTGATGGAAGCCGAAATCCAGCCACTGATGGGCCTGCTGGTGCGCGAGGCGGGCAAGACCTACCTCAATGCCATCGCCGAAGTGCGCGAAGCCGTGGACTTCCTGCGCTACTACGCCGTGCAGGCACGCCACGATTTCAGCAACGACGCGCATCGCCCGCTCGGCCCGGTGGTCTGCATCAGCCCGTGGAACTTCCCCTTGGCGATCTTCTCCGGCCAGGTGGCCGCCGCGCTCGCCGCCGGCAACCCGGTGCTGGCCAAACCGGCCGAGCAGACCCCGTTGATTGCCGCCCAGGCCGTGCGCCTGCTGCTGGAAGCCGGCATTCCGGAAGGCGTGCTGCAACTGCTGCCAGGCCGTGGCGAGACCGTCGGTGCGCGCCTGGTCGGTGACGATCGCGTCAAGGGCGTGATGTTCACCGGCTCCACCGAGGTCGCCCGCCTGCTGCAACGCAACGTCGCCGGCCGCCTGGACGCCCAGGGCCGTCCGATCCCGCTGATCGCCGAAACCGGTGGCCAGAACGCGATGATCGTCGACTCTTCCGCGCTGACCGAGCAGGTGGTGGTGGACGTGGTGTCCTCGGCCTTCGACAGTGCCGGCCAGCGCTGCTCGGCGCTGCGTGTCCTGTGCGTGCAGGAAGACGCCGCCGACCGCGTGATCGAAATGCTCAAGGGCGCCATGGCGCAGAGCCGCCTCGGCAACCCCGAGCGTCTGTCCGTGGACATCGGCCCGGTGATCGACGCCGAAGCCAAGCAGGGCATCGAGAAGCACATCCAGGGCATGCGCGCCAAGGGTCGCTCCATCTACCAGATGGCCTTGGCCGATGCCGAGGAATGCAAGCGCGGCACCTTCGTCATGCCGACCCTGATCGAGCTGGAAAGCTTCGACGAGCTGCAGCGCGAGATCTTCGGCCCGGTCCTGCACGTGGTGCGCTACAACCGCCGCAACCTCGACCAGTTGATCGAGCAGATCAACGCTTCCGGTTATGGCCTGACCCTGGGCGTGCACACCCGGATCGACGAAACCATCGCCAAGGTGGTGGAGAACGTCAACGCCGGCAACATGTACGTCAACCGTAACATCGTCGGTGCCGTGGTCGGCGTCCAGCCGTTCGGCGGCGAAGGCCTGTCGGGCACCGGCCCGAAAGCCGGCGGCCCGCTGTATCTGTTCCGCCTGCTGTCGACCCGTCCGGCCGATGCCATCTCGCGTCACTTCGAACGCGTCGACGGTGACATGCCGCTGGACAACCCGGCCCGTGCCCAGCTGCTTCAGCCGCTACAGGGCTACAAGGCCTGGGCCAACAGCAACCAGCTGAACGACCTGGCGGCCCTGTGCGACAGCTTCGTCCAGCAGTCGCAGACCGGCATCAACCGCCTGCTGCCCGGCCCGACCGGCGAGCGCAACAGCTACACCATCCTGCCGCGCGAGCACGTGCTGTGCCTGGCCGACAGCGAGGCGGACCTGCAGGCGCAACTGGCGGCGGTCCTGGCCGTCGGCAGCTCGGCACTGTTCGAGGACAGCGAACCGGGCCGCTCGCTGCAGGCGCGTCTGCCACGGGACGTGCAGGCCAAGGTCAAGCTGGTCGCCGACTGGCACAAGGACGACGTCGCCTTCGACGCCGTGCTGCACCATGGCGACTCCGACCAGCTGCGCGCGATCTGCGAGCAGGTGGCCAAACGTGCCGGTGCGATCGTTGGCGTCCAGGGCCTGTCCAGCGGCGACCACCAGATCGCCCTGGAGCGTCTGGTGATCGAGCGCGCGGTCAGCGTCAACACGGCAGCGGCAGGCGGTAACGCCAGCCTGATGACCATCGGCTGACACTGACCGCAACACGAAAAAGCCGAGGCGGCCCATGACTGCCTCGGCTTTTTTCGTTTGATCCGTCCCATTTCTCAGGTGCTCGCCTGAAAAGGACGTCTGCAGTGGAGTGTCAGAAGCCGCCGCTGAAGGACGCCTGGGGATACAGCAGTATCGGTGCCAGGATAAGAGCCCAGAGCAGCAGGCCCAGCACGATCCACACCCCATTGGCCCACGACAGCGCGCTGTTGGCGTCACCCTCGGGATCACCGATACAGAAGTTGATGGCGCGCTGAACCGTCAGGTCCCACCACACGCCGAACGCCAAGCTCAGCGCGATCGTGATCATCGCCCTAACGGGCGAAGGATCGAACATCTGAAGCACCGACAGGGCGTAATTCACGATGCACAGCAGCCAGAGGGCGCAGGTCAGCAGCAGGGGTGACCAGGCATAGACTCTGCCTGTCAGCTTGATCTGGCGATCAACTCGCTTGAGCAGGCCATGGACGAAGAAGATCCCGAAGATCGTGCGCACCAATGGCCAGAGCGACTCACCGCTGTGACGCTTGTACAGGCGCCAGTTCCGATAGAACCAGTACACCGTATAGAGATTGAGCGTCAGGATGCTCAGGATGACCATCTTGCGTGGCGAGACCACGAAGAACATGGGTTCATCGACCGAGGTAACGGGTAGGTGCTTGACGGCGTCGGCGGTGCTGACTGTGGACATGGAAAGGCCCCCTCTGGAAATGAAGCCTCATTCAACCCTGCGTGCCCGGGGTTAATCTGCCCTACGCTTCCGAAACGGAGGCAGGAAGTTTCCGAAAACGCCACTAGCCCAACCGGCATTCGCGCCACCCTCGCAGCCAGTTGGGTCATACTTCCGGGCCCGCCACCGTATCGCGTTCGCCGCGCGTCCTTGCCAAGGAGGTCTGCATGTTCGAGTCCAGCGCCCTGTTGCGCCAACGTTTCGCCGCGTTGCGCAGCACGGCCGAGGTGTTTTCCCTGCGCCATGTGCGCCAGTCCCAGCAAAGCCTGTCGGTGCGCCGCAACGTCGTGGAGCCACCGTTCTTCAGCCGTGACGAAGGCGCCATGCTCACCGTGCGCCTCCAGGGCGTGGAAGCCTATGCCGCCACCGCCGACCTGTCCCAGGCGGGGCTGCAGGCCGCGCTCGAGCAGGCCGAACGGCTGGCGCGGCAGATCGCGCGCTTCAGCCTGCTCGACCTCAGCGGCCAACCGGCGCCCACGGCCCGCCATGACCACGTTTCGCCCAACCTCGACCAACCGCTGCCCACCTTGAGCCACTGGCTGGAGCTGCTGGCCACGGAGTCGGCCAGGGTGCCGAAGGACGAGCGCCTGGTGGACTGGCAGGCGAGCCTGGGCATCACCGAGGTGGAACAGATCTACCTGAACAGCGCCGGTGCCGAACTGCGTCAGGCCCAGCGCTTCCTGTTTCCTGGCATGAGCGTCACCGCCAGCGACGGGCGCGACAGCCAGAGCCGCAGCCTGGGCCGGGAGAACTTCGGTCAGCAAGGCGGGGCCGAGGTCATCGGACACTGCGGCCTGATCGGTGCCGGTGCCCAGGTGGCCGATGAAGCCTTGCAGCTGCTGTTGGCGCCCAACACGCCCAGCGGCACCCGTGACCTGCTGCTGATGCCCGATCAGATGAGCCTGCAGATCCACGAATCCATCGGTCATCCGCTGGAGATGGACCGTATTCTCGGCGACGAGCGCAACTATGCCGGTACCAGCTTCGTCACGTCGGCGGATTTCGGCCACCTGCGCTACGGCTCGCCCTTGCTCGACGTGACGTTCGACCCGACGCTGCCCGAAGAACTGGCCAGCTACAGCCACGACGATGAGGGGACGCCGGCCAGCAAGCAGTTCCTGATCCGCGAGGGCGTGCTGCTGCGTCCATTGGGTGGCGCCCTGTCCCAGGCGCGTTCGGGCCTCGACGGCGTGGCCAACAGCCGCGCCTGCAGCTGGAACCGCGCACCGATCGATCGCATGGCCAACCTCAACATCGAACCCGGGACACAGAGCCTGCACCAACTGATCGGCCGCGTGGAGCGTGGCATCCTGATGCGCACCAACCGGTCGTGGTCCATCGACGATGCCCGCAACAAGTTCCAGTTCGGTTGTGAATGGGGCCAGCTGATCGAGGACGGCGAACTCAAGGGCGTGGTGAAGAACCCCAACTACCGAGGCATTTCCGCCCGCTTCTGGCGTAGCCTGATCGGCGTGGGCGACGCCTCGACCCGGCAGGTGCTCGGCACGCCCAATTGCGGCAAGGGCGAACCCAATCAGGTGATCCGCGTCGGCCATGCCTCGCCGGCGTGCCTGTTCAGCCAGATCGATGTCTTTGGAGGCCAGGCCTGATGCAACGGACACCACGCGATCGTTTCGACACCCTGGTCCAGGACCTGCACCAGGCGCTGCAACCTGGCGAGCACTTCACGCTCGGCTACGAGGGCGAATGCTCACAGTTCATCCGTTTCAACCACGGCAAGGTCCGCCAGGCCGGCCAGGTCGAGCAGGCCATGGCGAGCCTGCGCCTGCTGCAGGCGGGCCGCCAGGCGCACCTGACCTTCACCCTGTGCGGGGAGGCGGCGCTCGACCGTGCCCGCCTGCACGAGGCCCTGGCCCAACTGCGCCAGACCTTGCCCCTGCTGCCGGAGGATCCCTGGCTGAGCCTGGATGACCGTGCCTGGCAGAGCCTCAGCGAGCAGCTGCACCCCCTGCCCGACGGCGAGACGGTCCTGGATCAGTTGCAGCACGCCGCCGACGGGCTGGACCTGGTCGGCATCTACGCCGCCGGGCCCATCAGCCGAGGCTTCGCCAGCTCGGCCGGTGCCCGCGGCTGGCACGAGGCGAGCAGTTTCAACCTGGACTGGAGCGTGTTCCACCCCAACGGTCAGGCGGTGAAGGCCAACTATGCAGGACAGGTGTGGTGTCCGGACGCCTTCTCGACGCGCCTGGACCACTGCCGCGCGCAGCTCGACGCCCTCGGACGCCCGACCCAGACCCTCGCACCGGGGCGCTACCGCGCCTACCTGGCCCCGGCGGCGCTGGACGAAATCGCCGGCCTGCTGGCCTGGGGTGGCTTCTCGGCGCAGGCGCTGGCCAGCGGAAACAGCGCGTTGCAACGGCTGTACGCCGGCGAGGCGCACCTGGCCCCGATGGTGTCGCTGCACGAACAGGTCAGCGGCTCCCTGAGCCCGGCCTTCTCCGACGAAGGCTCGCCACGCCAGGATGTCCGCCTGATCGACCGAGGCCGCGCCGCCGGACGCCTGGTCAGCGCCCGCAGCGCCGTCGAGCTTGCCCTGTGCGCGAACGGCGCCGACAGTGGCGAGTCGCCCTGTGCGCTCAGCCTTGCCCCCGGTGCCCTGGCCCAGGCGGACATCCTTGCGCAACTGGGGACCGGCCTCTACATCAGCAACCTCTGGTACCTCAACTACTCCGACCTGCCGGCGGCGCGAATGACCGGCCTGACGCGCTTCGCCACCTTCTGGGTGGAGGACGGGCGGCTCCAGGCGCCGGTGTCGACCATGCGTTTCGACGACAGCCTGTACGACCTGCTCGGCGACCAGCTGGAGGCCTTGACCCGCGAGCGCGAGCTGATCCTCTCGACCAGCACCTATGGTCAGCGACAGACCGGATCGAGTCATCTGCCAGGCGCGCTGGTCAAAGCCCTGACCCTGACTTTGTGACCCTGACGACGAGGCCACCATGCCCGAACGCATTGCGCTGGACCCGGTCACCGCCCGCTGGATCCCGTGGGTGGTGGCCATCGCTTTCTTCATGCAGTCGCTCGACGGCACCATCCTCAATACCGCATTGCCGGCCATGGCCACCTCGCTGAACGAGAACCCGCTGCGCATGCAGGGGGTGATCATCGCCTACATGCTCACGGTGGCCTTGCTGATTCCGGCTTCAGGCTGGATCGCCGACCGCTTCGGCACCAAGCGCATCTTCTTCAGCGCCATCCTGCTGTTCAGCTTCGGCTCGCTGCTCTGCGCCGCGGCCAACAGCCTGGGTTTTCTGGTGTTCGCCCGGGTGGTCCAGGGCCTGGGCGGTGCCCTGATGCTGCCGGTCGGGCGGTTGGTGGTGCTGCGTGCCTATCCGCGTTCGGAGCTGGTGCGGATCCTGAGCTTCATCACCATCCCCGGGCTGCTTGGCCCGTTGCTCGGCCCCACGGTCGGCGGCTGGCTGGTGGAAGTGCTGAGTTGGCACTGGATCTTCCTGCTCAACCTGCCGGTCGGCATCCTCGGCTGCTATGCGGTATGGAAACTGATTCCCGACCTGCGCGGTGCCGAGCGCACACCGTTCGACGGGCCAGGCTTCCTGCTGTTCGGCGCGGCGATGGTACTGATCACCATCGCCATGGAAGGGCTGGGCGAACTGCACCTGCCACACCTGCGCGTGATGCTGCTGCTGTTCGCCGGCATGGCCTGCCTGGCCGCCTACTGGCTGCGTGCCGGACGTGACCCGGACCCGTTGTTCTCGCCCCAACTGTTCCGCGTGCGGACCTTCGCCATCGGCATCCTCGGCAACCTGTTCGCCCGCCTGGGCAGTGGTGCCCTGCCCTTCCTCGTGCCCCTGCTGCTGCAGGTGGCGCTGGGCTACTCGCCAGTCGAGGCCGGCATGAGCATGATCCCGCTGGCCGCCGCCGCCATGCTGGCCAAGTCGGTGGCGCGGCCGATCATCGAGCGCCTGGGCTACCGCATCGTGCTGACCGGCAACACCTTGCTGCTCGGCCTGATGCTGGCGAGCCTGGCCCTGGTGGACGAGCAGACGCCCTATGGGTGGCTGCTGGTCCAACTGGGCATCCTCGGGGCGATCAACTCGATGCAGTTCACCGCTATGAACACTGTGACCCTGATCGACCTGGACGACGCCAACGCCAGCAGCGGCAACAGCCTGCTGTCGGTGGTGGCGCAACTGGCGCTGAGCCTGGGCGTGGCCTGCGCCGGTGCGCTGCTCGGTGGCTTCACCGCCGCCGGTGGCGTCGATGCGGCCGAAACCACCTTGGGCGCCTTCCAGCTGACCTTCCTGACCATCGGCCTGATGTCGATGCTGGCCGCGGCGATCTTCCTGCAATTGGCGCCGACGGACGGAAGGCGTGCCCCTCGTCCGGAACCGGAGATCGACGCTTAGGAACAGAGGTCGCGAGACTGGTAGACTGTGCGGCATTTTCGCTCTCAGGCCTGTCTCGTGACCACTGAATCCACCGCCTTCGCCACCCTGCCGCTGTCCGCCGCCATGCTGGCCAACCTGGACGCCCTGGGGTATGCGTCGATGACGCCCATCCAGGCGCGCAGCCTGCCTGTCATTCTCAAGGGCCAGGACCTGATCGCCCAGGCCAAGACCGGCAGCGGCAAGACCGCTGCGTTCGGCATCGGCCTGCTCAATCCGCTCAACCCCCGCTACTTCGGCTGCCAGGCGCTGGTGCTGTGCCC
>Ga0157363_1007572_pt1 | contig 10283 bp, 3 predicted proteins | sample AttsexASBM1_FD_111477 | JGI IMG/M metagenome (GOLD analysis project Ga0157363, IMG submission 111477) | Fungus gardens microbial communities from leaf cutter ant in Ribeirão Preto, State of São Paulo, Brazil - Atta sexdens ASBM1 | ecosystem: Host-associated > Fungi > Mycelium > Unclassified ...
GTGTGATTTTCTCAAAGTAGAATGATCTCGTCATTTGTCTGAATATACAAGAAGGGCGACTGCTCCGATATTACACAAAAGTTCGTCTAGACTTCGGATCGTGCCGGACGAAGGAGCAGCAGGAATTGCAAAGGGTAGAAAAATATATTCAAAGAAAGCTCGCGGCTAAGCTGGATTTAGAGTTAATCCGGAAGAGACCATGGCCAGAATACCAGCAGGTCGGTCAAACGGTATTCGTTGAATAATTATCTGTTGTACTTAATTGCTCAACGTAGAAGAAATATACACTGAAATATAACAATAAAAAAATAAAAAGTATCACATACTAGCGTTCCTTTACTAGAAATCTTTATTCAATAAATCTTTATTCAATAAATAAGTAGAGAAATAAAGAAATATAAACAGGAAATAATAAATCGTAAGCATATCTGAATTAATAAATTGATTAATAAATTGATTTAATAAAGAATTAAAAAATTATGAATTATCGGGCTATTCGAGCCGCCTGATAATTCACAATTTTTTAATTCATATTCTTCTGAGCCTTATTAGTTTATGTATTACTTAATAAAGAATATATATTATTCGAAACATCTCACTTTTTGACCCTATTGGCGTTCTCTATCGTATATGAAAAAATAATAAAGTTAAAAGATATTACATAATTCATAATCATTAAAGCATAAAAAATATTCACGAGATTCGATATGAAGAAATATTCACGATGTGAACACCTCGAGAGATATCTCTCTTTTCATCTCTCTCTTTTAATTTGGTCATATGGCGTTGCTCCGTTGCACCCGAATGCATTATGCATCAAGTTGCACGCATGCTAGCCTAGCACCTACGCAGCCATGCATGCCACTAGTCTCGTTTAAAGACACAGGAAGAACTTCTTCCTGCATGAAAAGAGAGAGAGAGGGAGAGCCTGCTATCTTGTATTTCAAATTGTAAAATGGACGAGTCGTCTCCTTTGTACGAATGCGTTTCATATTTTAGCAAGAGAATCTCGCAGCAAAAGTTAAAAACACCGTTAGTCGTACACGAAGATTAATATGCGTTTATTTTGAGTACGAGCACTATAATTTGTACAATTCTAACTTTGAATAAATATCTTTTGCGATATCGATGATAGAGTGAAAACTTAGAAAGGTCTTTCCGAAAAATATTTCGAATATGGTATAGTAAAGTCTTTTCAATATAACCGTTCACGCTTCGAGAACTTTTGTGAAATAAAATATGTTTCCGCTTTAAAAATCCTCTTTATCGATAAAAGTATATATATATATATATATATATATATTGTATTTTTCCTACACATCCAGATTTCTTTTACGGTCGATGAAGATAAATTCTCTTCAATTCAAAATTCAACTCTTAAGGGGAACTTAGTTAGTTCTTGTTTTACTTGTGATTATTTTTCAAGAAGTATTTTTCTAACTGCTTTTACAGATTTAATTTTTTTCCACAGTTGAAATATAAATGGTAATGTAGTCCAAACTGATCGATTTTATGCCAAAATCAAAAAAAGTTTTGTTGTTATTGGTTATTTCTGGAGCCGACTTGTAACAATATTTGCTTTATATACAAATTTTATATTTTGTATATATAAAACAATCTTGGTTTGACCTAGGAATTACATGAACAAACTATGTTGAGTTTTCAGAATTAGTCTTAAAACTGAGAAAAAAATATTCTAAATTTCAATAAATATTTATTTGAATAGTACCAACTAAATATTTATTAAATATAAAAAAATATTTATTTGATATAAAAAAACATTAACTTGATTTAAGAATCATTTCTTTTTATTAAGTAAATATTTATTTATTGTATGTACATGTTTAGTTGACAATATTCAACTAAATATTTATTTACATTTAGGCTATTTTTTTCTCAGTGTATCTAATATGAGAGATTAGTATATACGTGTGCATGCAATATTGATGTATTGTAATAATGATGTGACAATGAAACACATAAATCGTATAGTGAGAACAGAGTCATAACAATACACAATGCATGAGAAAATGATCCAATTAAAATTCTTCATTTCTTTCCTTTCCATGAAATACAAGATTATGATTAATATTTCTTATGCTTTATGCACTATGTGTTATGCAAAGATCTGTGCTCTGACTTTATGTAGGTATAAGTCTTATACTGATGTCCATTTCTCCCAATATATAAATTAATCTCGGTTAATCTTAATTTTAATCTCGGTTTAATTTGTTCTTTAATTTATCCTTTTCTAAATCTTAGAACAAGATAAAAAGTAAATTAAATCAAGTAAGTTAAAGTTAAACAATTTTGATAGAAACGGATGTAAATCGGTAAAAGACGACTTTAGGATTCCGTTAATGTATACGTGGGTTTGACAAAGTGCGGAACTCCCGTTGCATCATCGAGCGAGTAGCTTCTCTTCACAAGGACGTAATCCGAAATCGAGTCCGAGTAAATGGGATCGATTCTCTCTGTGCGGGGACGGTGCGGATTAACTTTCCGTTGGTGTAAAGCCGCACGCGAACTTGCCCGCAAAATAGAGCTGACTGTCGTTTAATCCGTTCACGTCAGAGTACGTGCCCGCTGGGCCGATTTCGTCGCAATTGCATTCCAATTAGCGTGAAAATGCGAACGCCGGATTGGAGATTGCAGGCGCCACAAGATTCTGCGCCGGGTCTTACCGCGTCAGCATCGTATAACGGTGATAGTACCAGCGGCGATATTCTGATTATATGTAAGATACAATATAGAAAAACATGTCTAGCTGAAAAATCAATAAAAAATTAATCTATCTACACACAGAAAAATACATACTGTACACTGTTAAATCCATAGTGTCAAATTTAATCTAAGATGAGTCGCCACTGCTCCTACTCAATTATATCGTTATTCTACTGCTCAGTTGCATTTTATCTCATTACATTGTCGGTGCAAATCAAATTTTATAATTGGTTAGACTATACATCAGCAGTATTACTGTCGCCTCATTTTTTGCTTGTACTTTATCGTTACCTGCTATATAATATGTACCTATTAACCCTAGCAAACCACTAATAGGTTCAATGGACCCTTGCGATTTTTTACATTTCCTTGAAGCATTGTAATTGAAAATAAGATATTATTTATTTGATTCATATTTATCTGTCTTTGCCTGACTTCGAGGTATAAATTTCATATATTTTGAGCTAAAAAATACGTATTCAGTCCAGAGATATAGCGTGACAAAGGTTGCAGGGTTTCACAGACCCTGGTATGAAAATAATAAATGGCTTACTAGGGTTAACTGTAAACCTAATTCATAAGCTTATGCAATGTAATAAAGTTATTATTATTATTATTATTTTAATACTAAAACAATGGTTATATTTGACACTGTACAGTGTCAAATTTAATTATCGTTTTAGTATAAAATAACGATATATTTAGTAGGAGCAGTGGCGACTCACCTCAGGTTAAATTTGACATTATAGATTTAACAACGTACGCAAATAATAATTACTTGTTTCAAGTATTTCACTTCAGCGAGATTCGAGAATCTTACGGATTCTCGAAGAATTTTTACGCGAATTTTTTTTACATCCATTTTTATCTCCTCGCACTGAAACGTGTATATTACTGAACGCGAAACGAAAGCGTCAGTTCGCTCCTTATTTAGCAGGGACACGTATATCCGTGCCATGCGAACACACGAGTTTTATGCTTACAGAAAAGACGAAACGATAGATCGCCTTTACATTCGAGCGTATAAATAGTCAAATGAAGTCGTCGAAGACGCAGTATTACAGCGCATTATCGCGAAATGGATTATTATCAAATATGAAGGATTCCTTTATATCAAAGAAATTAAATATTTATCGCTATTATATATGAAACTCGTTGCTCGCAGAAATATCAATTCCTCGGGCTGTCATTTTTTTTTTAATTGCGCAACACGCAATCATCTTTTTTTAATAAAGGCGTTCTCATCTTTTCAAGCGGAATTATTATATAATTATTATCATATAACAATTATTATATAATTATTATTATATAACTTTTATAATGTTAATACAGAGGTTTTATTGATAGAAAATAACAGTAAATGCTTTGCAATTGTTTTAAAATTCTTTAATGTGATGATCTTGCCCTTAATTCTTTATTAGACCTAAAATGTAAATAAAGCAAAAATAAATACATTATAAGTATCTTACAACAGTTACAAAACTGCTTTTTTCTGTTAAATGCAGCTATTATTTTTTATAACTGGAACACCGTTCTTTATTTCTCGCTCTAATATATTCAGACAGAACAGCTTTTGAACAAGTCTGCGACATAATGCATAGGTGACATATAATTTCCATTTTAACTCTCGTGTTGCAGACCTCGCGCAAGCTTTCATACGTACGAAATATATCCGATATTATACGACGCGCGGATCGTTTCTGAAAGAAGATTAGAGATCCGTGCCTCCCGGACTATTGTGTCGTTTCCCAGTTTCCGTCCCGATTGCGATCCACTCTCTGTGCACGCGTCGTCTAATCACGGCAATTAATTCCGACTGCTTTTGTACGAACGCGTCGACAAACGTGGCGCGTGCATAAATTTTGCAATGCACACACCCGAGCGTGTCCCCGAGCGGCGCGCTTAAACCGGTTTCCGGTGGCATTCAATGGTCGCTTTCGCGTATATAGCTGTGCACGGCCGCGGAGTTCGGGGGCGCGGATAAGTTATACGAAATTAACGGGTCGCTTATCACCTCCTTTCTCTCTCCTTCTTCTCTCCCTCACAAATTCGTTCGCATTGCATGCGCCAGAATTGCCGAAAACCCGCGGTCTCGTTCAGCAACAGCATGAGAGCAATATGATGACCTTTATCATTGTCCGATTAATCTAGTTTTAATTCTCAAAGACTAATTTGAATTTGAATTTGAATTTGTTGGAATTTAATTAAAATTACCACCGTTTAAGTTTGCCGCCCACATAGTTGAAGAATTTGTATTAAATTTCACACAAGAATAAATATGTTAGAAAGTAAAGCAAATATTAACAAATTAACATAAAAAAACGTAAACACTGACACAATTTGTATAAGCAATTACATTTTTTAATTAAAATTAACATTTACATGATATACTAAATTAACATATTTTATTCATTTATCTTAAAATTTCTATTTTAAGAAATATTATTTTAATGTTATTTATTTATAAATTGTGTTGAGAAATGTTGAATATTAATTTAATAACATCATTTAATAACATATTTAAATAACATAATCATATTATGTTAAGTTAGCACTCGGATATATTAAGAATCCGACATAAAATTTTAACAAGAGTGGATTATTTTTAATACAAATACAAAATGTTTTTTATTGTGCATCTTATTATAGGAATGATTGGGAATAATATTCCAAGGTCTTACATTTGTTCAATTTGTTTTTACTTCTCCTATTTAATTTCCTTAAGTTGATATATTTTATATCTTTCATCTATCATTTTGACTTTTCATTTTTTGTAATTATTATTCCTTGTGCAGTAAAAGTATTCTCTGTGTTTGAGAAATATTTGCCTAATTAATCCGTCTAGAGCAACAGAATTTTTTACTGTCTTTTGCTGACACCTACTGATGTAATATGCTAATAAATCAGCTTTAATTATTCCTGAACGAGCGCACGCTTGTTAGATACAACTTGGATACAACTCGGTGATGTTCCATTTCTCAACCTGTTACGAGCAGTTGAATTTTCCGATTCGAGTTCGAGACAAGCAGACATACCTCTCGATTATACGTGAATCTAAAGCGCATGTATGTTTCGGAATATGCTTTGCCTTGTGATTAGTGACGCTGCAAATGCAACTCGACATAATGCATTTAATTGACCGCGATAAATTCATGCGCTTTCCATCGTCGCGCTTTCATCATCGCTGGACATAAGAATTCCTTCTACAATTTTCAAAGACTAATTCTAATTAAATCAGAGAAATGTCAAAGAAATTTGAGGAAATCAGGGAAAAGTCAGGAAATTTTGTAAAATTTTTTGTAAAAGTAAAATTCTTGATTTTAAAGAAGATTCAACTTTGTGAATCTGTGAAATTAGCATGACATTCTATTAATATAAAAAAATAATAATAATAACAGTTTCAATAGCATTTTTTCATAGTTCCTTATATAAATAAAAAAAGAATTCTGCATTTCTTATACTAAGAAATCAAAAATTGAAAAAATAACAGCAAAACTGTTTAAAAATTATTGTCTCCTGTATTTAATGTGAATTAAAATCGGTAATTATTGGAATTTTGTTTTCAAATTACATATACTGGTAATAATTGAATAGTACTAACAGGAACTGTAGCTAAAAGGAAATACTATATTTTTTTTGTACTTTAGAAGAAAAGTATCATGCTAGATTCATAAAGTTAACATATATTTGCAATTTTCAATGTATAAAAAAATGCGAAACTCTTTTTTACAAGGAACAATAGAATTACGAAAAGTGTTACTAGATTATATTTTATTATGTTAATAGAATATCGTGCTAATTTCTATACTAAAAATAGATCCTAGAGATGCCGCTATAAATAATGAGGATGATCTTACGGAGAAACCAAAAATTTCTTCGTCGAAAGTTCGCCGTGAGGTCAGTCTTAATGAATTCTCCGAGGTGGTCGATGAAAAAGCGTGAATCGCATTAGATGGGAACGCGCGGTATTTACTTAGAGCGTTTTCTCTCGAATTTCGCACAGCGGTGAATCCCGTTCCACCTAATTGGAATTGCACGTGAGGCTCTACAACTTTAATTAGAACTCGAGTGTTTTTAATCTACTAAAAACACTCTGCGATTTGTTAAACGTCTCTTTTCTTTTACATTCGACGTCCGAGTTCGAGCGAGACATCGCTTCAACACCGACAAAAAGTACATTCTGTAAAATTTACGAGATAATATAAAACGGACGATAAGAAAGAGAAAGACATTCTACTTCCGTATGAATATTCAAGCTCTTCATATTGTCACTCTTAGCTGAATCGATTAAACGGAGAGCACAGTGTGTGTGTGTGTGTGTGCGTGCGTGCGCGTGTGCGTGCGTGCGCGCGCGCGTGTGTGTGTGTGTGTAACAATCATGCTATCTTTTTCTTTTTCTCTTTCTTTCTCTCTTTCTCTCTTTCCATTCCAGGCTTTTAACCTAATTAGCATAATGTCAGTGAGAACGAAGTGAGCTGATAGAACACGCAATAGCGCCTATCTACCTCGGCGGAAAGATTAAAAGCACAGCGTAAAACGACCGAGGTGATTCTAACAGCCGCCATATACTGGAAAAGTTTCTCTCTGCAAGAAGGAGTGCAAATTAAATTATTCGATAAGTCTCATGGGCATAGTGGTCTCTATTATTCTCGTGCAAATCCCACATTTAAACGGGAAAGGTATCCTTTGACGTTATCCCACGAAGAGCGGCAATGTAGCTCAAAACCATGCTTGAGCTTGTTGCGGTAACAAGACGTGACCAAAGGAATCTCTTTCCGAGAGTTTAGATTCCAAATTTATAGGTTCATATATAATAAATTGTCTGCCAAATAAATTTTGTATGGCTTACTGCATGAATACTTTCTAAATCTGAATCAGTGGATAATGAATGATATCAGTGTCGCAAGTATGCCACTGATAATCAGTGAATGAAATGTGGAGAGATCTCTAACTTAGCTAATCTTTGTTATGTGATTTAATTAATCTTGTTTTAATGCGTAAATTCAATAAATATGATATTGAAAGATTCAAATTAATGTAAAAATATCAATATTATATAATCTCAAATATTTTTATTTTAGTTATATAAGCTCAAATATTTTTCCTTTTAGTTGAACTTCACTGATTATCCGATGCCAAATATGCCACTGGGTAATTAATGACTATCCTGATTCAGATTTAGAGAATACGCCATAGTAGAATTTTTATTATTATTTAATAAATTATTGGATAATATGAGTAAATAAAATTATATCCAGTAGTTGCGAGCTTTTCATTTTATTTTATCCAACTATTAGTGTAGCTTAAAATTTTATATAAAATGGCATTTATTTGTTTAAAATGTTTTACAAAATTTCAATAACACGTGACCATCGGGTTATTATTGAAAGGTCATAAACTGACTACGACAAGCATATTAAACAAGTTTCTGTAATTTTTTAATCGATTATATTTCTGTATGGAGATTTAAAAGGGAAAAATTTTAATATAGAAATCTAAAAATATTAACCCTCCACCGACAACCGAGGTTTAAAAGCATCTTTAAAAGTCTTTAAAAGCATCATCGATATTTTGATAAATTTTGTGAATTTCAGTAGATAAATTTAAATCTGTAAACAATAAGTAAAATGCCGATTTCCATAATAGTAAAAAACTTATTGTTAAAAACAAATATATTAGACTTTTCCGGTTTTTTATATAATTCGGAATAAAAAATTTTTTTGTTTTTCAAAGATTCCTACACTATCAAAAAAAAAACGGTAACCGAATCTCTTGAGTGTAAAAAATATTTTATTATTTTTAACTGTTTTTGTTATTTTTAACATGTATGTCAAAATGATAAATTAATTCATTCTGTGGTTAGTGTCCAAGTAAACAACATTCATATTAACGTATGCATTTAGTAAATAATACATTTTAATCATAGTAATTTAATACAATTTCTACATTTGAGTTAAATTAATGACATACTGAATAGGAACAGTGACGACTATAGAAATGATTAAAAATATCTCGAAACGGATATAATTTGACATTATAGATTTAACAATATATCGTTATGTTTTTTAATGTTTGATATTTTTATTGAAAAAAAAAAAAAAATTTCCAATATGTTTATTTTTATGAAAGTTATAAGCAAAATTTGTTTGGATTGAATATATCATATATCACTGCTTGTTCCGTATATAGTAAAATAATTCATTTAAATTAACGACATATCAATAGTGACGGTCTATAGAAATGATTAAAAATTATTGAAATCAGGTTACAATTTGACATTACAAATTTAACACAGTGTTTATTAACGAAAAAGTTAAAATTCATGTTGTCGGTGGAGGATTGATAATAATATCCACAAAATTATACTATATTTTATACAGACTATTTGACTATGAAGAAAATGTAATCGACTCGCACGAAACATCGAGATCAAGAGTCTGTCTTGTTTTAAGGATGAACTAATTTTCCTTCTCCTCTCTGATAATTTGAGCTATTCGGATGCACATTTGGTACGGCGCTCGTTCCTCTGTCGCCGATCTCAAACAAGAGAGCCGCATACAACAAATTCACTTCGGACTGTTACCCTCTCGAAGATCCGCTCGTCGGCGAACTCTTCGGGACGTGTCGGACGTGGATAGAGCTCCGAAACGTGTCCAACACGCGGTAGAGATAACACATGCCGCCCGCGCGAGAGCGGAGTTTACGGAGAGAGGATGCGATAAAAATAGCTTCTCGCAAAGCCGTTCCGATTGTGCCTGTTCCCGTTGCCTGGATGGTGTTCTCATCGCATCAGGGCGAACGTCTGACTCGAGTATTCTGCGCAAAACGCATTCACGAGTGAGAGAGAGAGAGGAGGGGGGAGGGTGAAGAGAGAGATAGAGAGAGTTTCGCGAAAACTTTTCGCAGATCGAGTTATCGCGTTTCGGCGCCCCGCTATTTTGTTTGTCTTGTTCGATTTGTTCAGGAGCCCCCTTCGCCGTAAATTCGAGTTAGGTAACTCGCACCGGAGGCGGCCGTAGGCGCTATGAATCATCTCACCCCGCGCGTTCTACGTGGTCCTGGCCGATCTGAAATTCTAAAATTCGCGATCGTTGTACGTTCAGCATGTTGTTTTATCGCGAAAAGAAAGGAAAGGAAGCTTGAAAATCCACGCGGAAAGAACGAATTAATTCTTGTTAAAGTACATAATAATTTAGCTAATATCTGATCTCAAAATAATTTTGTTAGACCATCAAAATAATAATTACATAAAAGTCTTAAATATACACTCTAAATTTCTTGAAGTAAAATCTTACTTCAAGAAGGTGGAAACACAACCACTCTTGAAAACAAGTAAAAAATATTTCACTTCTTGAAAAACAGTGACAATTTTTACTCTTTCCAGAGTGCATTTTCATTTCGAAATCTCAATCCAAGAAAAAATAAGATTTCACTTCTTTGAAGTGAAAATCACTCTAAAAAATGAAAAAGTGAAAATTGTCACCGTTTTTCAAGAAAAGTGGTTGTATTTTCACTTTCTTGGAGTGAGATTTCAATGCAAGAAATTTAGAGTGTAATAA
>Ga0157363_1007573_pt1 | contig 10282 bp, 7 predicted proteins | sample AttsexASBM1_FD_111477 | JGI IMG/M metagenome (GOLD analysis project Ga0157363, IMG submission 111477) | Fungus gardens microbial communities from leaf cutter ant in Ribeirão Preto, State of São Paulo, Brazil - Atta sexdens ASBM1 | ecosystem: Host-associated > Fungi > Mycelium > Unclassified ...
AATATTCAAAAAAAAAAAAAAAAAAAATAAAAAAAAAAAAAAAAAAAAAAAAAAAAAAAAAAATCGATATCTTATACTTGCTACTTGCGCTTTTCATTACCGAAACACACGCCGTCGCAATCCTCCGTTGTTACAATCATTCGAAAGTACACTTTGTCGGGCTAATCGCAAAATTTGTCGGAACTATTGCACAATGCCATTCATGAAATCATGAAATACTGGCAAGACGTATAGCAATTTTGTTCTCGTGGACAAATTAACGATTATTATACATGTATGAAAGAATGATACGATTACAATTACATTTTCCGTTTTATTTTAGAAAACTAATATATACGAAATGTATGCCGCGATACGGTTTAATTGTTTTTTCCACCTTTCCGAATGGCAAAATATAAAGGTAGACATATTTCTCTATTACTTCACAAAAAGACTTCGTTGATGTTGGCGGTTGAAAATCGTCCAATTGTATATTACGAATTAAATTTCCGAGGATACATTTCACGAAATTTATCACTCGCACAAACTTCACGCAGAGTCTCTCCGTCCATATTTTTTTTTCGTTTTTTTTCCCTTGAAATCTTTATCCATCTAAATTCGATCTATCGACAGTCACCAAATATTCTTTCACAAAATCTGAGTGGCTGCACATACACAAAAAAAAAGAGCTGCGCTGTTCACAGTCACTCGTGCAGAATTCACTTGACTCTTTCAGCGTAAAATCCATTACTTTTTATATTATATATCCATGGATTTTGCTGTTCTCGAGATTAATATAAAAAAAAAAGGTTAAAAAAGTTAACCTCTTTACCAACTCCTGAAAGGTATTCTCTAGCTGAATCATTTAGGCTCTGGGAAGGCCACCTGACACTTGTAGACCTCGTCGAGTATAACTTGGCCTTGCCCTTGGCTGACAGTGACAGGAGTAGTTGCATTTACAACCACAACCTGGCCTTGCTGTGCCTGTTGTGGCTGTTGCTGCTGCTGCGACTGCTGCTGCTGATTACTCGCGTTGGCCTGTTGTGCGTTTGCTGGATTATTTGCATTCTGGTTTCGTGCCGTCTGGCCATATTTTTCGTGAATCGCACGGTGACGCTTCAGCGCAAAACGATCGGAAAAGCCAATCTCGCATATATCGCACCTAAAAACACAAAGATTTCATTATATGCGGAACAAATACGCATTTCGATAACCGGATCTTTGGTTGAAGTTACCTATGTGGTTTTTCACCGGTATGGACTTTTGCGTGGTTTTTGAGATGTGTGGCTTGATTGAAGGCGGAACCGCAGATATTACACCTATATGGCTTCTCGCCGGTGTGAATTCTTCTATGATTCCAGAGCGTTGAATGTCTGGCAAACGTCTTTTCGCAAACCTCGCATTGATAGGGTCGCTCGCCGGAATGAATTCGTTCGTGATTCTTCAAGTGTGGGCTCTGTGAAAACTGCATGCCGCAAACGTTGCACTTGAACGGTTTTTCACCGGTATGAACTCTTCCATGATTCTTTAAATAAGCAGCTATAAGGAAAAGAAATCAAAATTTGTATTAAAAAATAAGCTTATATAATCTTTAGTTAGCCAGTATGCGTAAAAAAGATCATACATCATTATTTTATGTCTCATTATTTAATTAATTTAATCGTTTACTTACCCTTAGCAAAGGCTAAGCCGCAAACTTCACATTTGAATGGTTTGTCTCCCGAATGAAGTCTTTTATGGGACCAGAGTGAAGAATATCGAGAAAATGTACCATCACAAACGTTACAATGAAATGGTTTCTCCGCTTGATTTTGACTGTTTTGCTTGCCACCTGAAATTGAAAGCATAAACAAAGCTTTAGTTGTCCTCGAAGGGCCAGTTCTACAAAAGTGATAAGCTCGAAGTTGTTCCGCGAGGAATCTATGAATCTATACGATATGAGTTCGTGATACTAATGTTTAAATTTTTGTTCTTATATCCAAGAAATGAAATATGAATGAACATGGAATATGAAATTACAAAATGAATGATTAAATGTAAAGATTATGAAACAATCTGATCATGCAGGTTGTTATAAAAGTTAGTGCACTAAGAAAATCTGAACGCCACAAGCAATATGAAATTTTGCGGTTTGATTATTACGCAATTTACTCTATGAAAAATGATGAAATTATTTTCAATGAGTTATATCGCGAAATAAATCGAAAGAATTATAAACAGTCGAACGAAATTTAATAAGTTCATCTTATATACAGAAAACATTAAAATTTGGCGATTTTATAATTTATAAAACTGTCCCTTAGGGGAGATTTTTATTCTGTGCCATTGTTCTTAAATTTAGATGTCGACAGTTCTACTAACAAGGAAAAGAAAATAACAGCAAAATAATCACAATCACTTTGTAAGAATTGAAATAGCAAGAATATTAAATAATAGAACGAACAAAATAAGAAAGATAACAGAAATGTATATTCCACCTACAAGAACACATGCAAGCAAATATAAAATAAAAACAATATCAAAAATCCAACGTTGAAAGTATTAATTTATTGATAAATTCGATGTATTTATTAAATTACTCAAAATTTCGTCGAATATTTTTAATAAATACGTTTTAGAAGATTTGATAAATTGAATTTAAACGTTGAGTTTTCAGAGAATCTATGAAACTATGTAATAATCAAAGAAGTTATAATTCCAATATATTTCTTTTGATAATAAAATTTAATATTCTATACAAATTATATGTTGACTCAAACATCAATAAAACTGCAAATACCAAAGTGATCACGGAAAATAAATTTGAACTGTCACCATCCAAGACAGACGCGATATTACTCAGACATACTAATCGCAAAACAGATCTCATACTCTGTGTTGACGATAATTATATCCGACTTACTTCCTATGACGATGCGGCCTGTAGCCTTGCAGCCGCCACACTTTGCGAGGGAACTGATTCCGGAATCTAGTTTTTCGTCGTGTTTACCTACCATATATCACCCGATGTACGATCATGATAGCAATGAAAAGTATGAAGGGAAAAAGGATGACGAAATATCTGAATAAAATGTCGCTGATATTGTTGATTTGATTATACAGTACGCAATCCTTTGTAAGAACGTTTATATTAACATAAAATTTGAAACATAAACTTTGGACGCTTTCAAAACGCTTTATCAGCAACATCTTTCTTCGGCTTATCAAGGGTATTAAGTGACATCCAATCAGCGGCCGAAAGCTAACAAATGATGCTTACCTATAAAAATAATCCCCGTGCCATTGCACTTGTGACATTTGGTGACGCTGGTAACACCCCTTCGTTTCACAGGATGATGACCAGGTTTGATAGCTACAAAAATGCATATTTAGTAAAAATCCATGAATAATCTTACTATCTAACATCAATCTGAACTTAATAATTGATTTTAATGATAAAAATAGCGATTTTATTAATAAAAACAGAATTGACAAAAGATGTTTTTTTAAAGCATGTTTTAATGCTTCATACGTGCTTCAAACAATATTAAAAAAATAATATAAAAAAAAAACATGTTTAAAACAAATTTTATCAATCATGAATAAAAATAGCGATCATGATTTCTTGTACATCATATAAAGATTACAGTACATAATATTTTATACAAGAATCTATATAATTTTCAATGTGAAAATCTTGAAAATTTTTAATGCTGTAATTTTTTTTTAATGTAAGATAAGATTGTACTTTTTTGCATTAATACTGAAATCAATATCACCATGAAATTGACACTGATTATAGCTGAAATTAATGGACATACTCTTTTTAACTTTAGTTGGATGATGTTCGCATGGGTCCTCACTGCCACAATCTTCACAAATTTGCACCTTTGGTTTCTGATGCATATTTGTTTTGTGACTTTTTAATTCTCCCGGTAATGCAAAACACGCTCCACAAACGTCACAAGTATATGGTCTTTCTGGTGTAGTGGCGACAGTCACTGTTGTCGGCGTTTGTACCACAATCTGCTGCGGCTGCTGCTGCAAATTGCTGGGCGTCGAGGTGTGAATCCGCTTATGATGCTGCAGCAGACTCATGTGACCGAAGACCAGACCACAAATCTCACACTTGAACGTTGCATTTGCGGTCGCAGCGGCAATACTCATCTGGTTTAGCAATGTATTATAACCGACAGGTTGAACATCGAAACGGTAACAACCCTTGTCATCGGTGATTGCACTGATTGTGCTCACCGCATTTGTCTGAACCTTCTGCAACATGTTGACATTGTAATAGAAGGAGGAAGGGAACTCAGTAGTAGTCGTCTGTTGCTGCTGCTGAGATTTGTCCTCCTTCTTATCCGATGTGACATACATCTGCTGAGTCTGTTGCTGCTGCTGCGATTGCTGACCCTGCGCAGCAGCTTGCTGCTGAATCTGCTGTGGGTCAAACATTGCTGTTTGCTGCTGTAAAAACAAATCATTTATGATTGGAGAATAATTAGAGAGGAGAAACTTGAATTTTTTCTTTTTCATTTATTGTAAAATAATGAATGTACCTGTCTCTGGTCTCCGTAACTTGAATTGCTCTGTTCCGTCTGAGTAAAACTATTAGTTTGCTCTGTTTGAGTAAACATGGAACACTTCAATGGCTGCTCGATTGGTTGACTCTGTTGATCAGAAAGATGTGCATCAGGCACTCTGATAGAAGATGCATCAATTATATGAGAAATTATGAATACCTATAAGTATCTTATTCTCTTAAACACGATTCACAAGTTAGATACTGAATACTTGAAAATGAGACATGATCAGCAGTCGATTATTGTGTGTTCGCAAATGTATACGCTTCCTCGCTTGCCTCACGCGCGACGCATACCTGCTGTATTTGATCAGGACGGGTTGTGTTCAACCACACCACGTTGTTGCCATTTGATTCTAGGGCCATTGATGTATTGCCTTTGACCCTGCACAATCAATAGGCGGTCGTTATAAACTGTCGGCTTAAGCGAGAACGTGCGAGGTATGCGAGAAGCAACCGGCAGGAGGTCCCCGATGAACGGATGGCAACGGGGAAAACAACGACACCCCAGCCGGAAACACGGCAAGGGTGAAGAGGGACACGTTCGAATACAGCGAATACAGGCGCGACGGACGCAGCGGGGGAAAAAAAAAAAGCACGATGCCAGGCCTCGTTTTGGCGCGCGTGGCAAGAGAAAGACGAAACAACAGGCGAACGTGGTCACGTAATAAACATACTCACGTGTAATAGTCCGACGAGCCGCGGGGTTAATAGTCCGGCTGCCGAGCAGTAACCGATGATCCTCTAGTTGCCATGACGGCGGCGGTGGCGGCGCAAGCTGCCGTGCGGCAGGCACCACGAAGACGACGTCGCGGATACGCGCGGGCGTGCACGTCGCCGTAAGAACACGATGCGGCTCACGTTCAGCATCTACGAGGGAGAACGACGGGGAGGGAGAGGGGGAAGAGGAGAGCGCCGCTCTTGCCACACCGTGTTGCGTGCCGCGCGCGCGACGCTCTTATCGCGCTGTTGAAGCCGCGCGCGAGAAATCAATGGCGTTCGATTTCGACGGACGCTTCTTAGGAACTCGAAATGATAGTTTCGTGATGTTGGAACTGCGTCGTCCGAAATCGCGACGATCTTGTTGGTGTTGGTTTTGCTCGTAACGTTCTGTGTTCCGTTCACCCACTCGTCCGGCTCGTCTCGGTTCGGTTCGGCTCGGGTCCGCTTGGCTTGGCTTGGAATGGCTTGGCTTGGCTCGCCCAACCACGCGCTCGGTATGCTCCAGCACGCGGTTTGAGCGCGCGCGAACGATCACCTTCGGAATCACACGCTTGTCAACGTCGGCCCGCGCAAATCATGGTCGGCTGCGTAGAGCGGCGCGGTGGCGGTTGCGGCGACTGTGAGTACGAAACGCGCGGCCGCCGCCGTTCCTTCCTCGTCGCGTACGTCGTTTCCTCTTTGTCGCTCCCTTTCGCCCGCTCTGTCCCGCTTCCTCGCTCGTTCACCTCGCTCGCTCGCACTTTATCCGCACCTCGTTCGGCGGCGATGGCGATGTAAAAACTGTCGTACGCGATGTTTCGCGACTGGATAAGACTCGCGGCGTTATCCGTCGTATAGGATAGGCCGGGATGCGATATGGCGTACTTTACGACGCGTTAACGAATGCTCACGGTGGCCATTACGCGCGACGAGGACAACAATGGGCGACACGGAACGCGCGCTAGGTGCCTCCCCTCCCCCGCTCCGTTCGGCCCCCCCTCCCCTTGCTACTGTCGTGGCGGTGACTCTTTCCGAAGCGTTTGCGGGCGCCTGCCGTTGACGCAGCCGTTTGCTCCCGTCAAGGTCAACTGCGCGGCAACGCATGCGCGTCGCAATGCGCGTGCTAATTGGCGCGCTAGCCGAGCGCAGCCGAGCGGCACCCGGCGAGTGGCGGCGAAACGCTGCGTTCACGGAGCGTCTTCTATTCTTCTCTTCGCAGCACTTTACGATTCGTTTAGAATCGTTCGTCCCTTTCTTCCGGCCATATCACACCGCGTCGCGTCGCGTTGCACCTTTTACAACTTTTTGCACTGTGAAATGTGAATGGACCGAGCATGCGTTCGCGACTTGGAACTCTTGGAAGTGCGAGAGAGAAGGAATGAGAAAGAATAGAGACTGCGGAATCTGCAGATGGAAAGAACGGATTTTTCTTTAGCTTCGTGGACAGCTTCGATATTGCGCGAAGCATTGAATCTTTTCTTTTCAACTACACTTTCTGCACTTACGGTTGTCTTTTTTAATCGAATACGCGACTATTTCAAGTTTTCGTTTTAAGTTTATTCAATTAAGTAATAATTGAACTTTGCGCACTTTTTTTCAAATAGCTGTTTAATTATATTTCTTTGTATTAATAGCTGTCGCTAAGTGACTAAGTTTTAGTAATGTAGTTGTAACTGGAAGATTCGTTAATAGATGACGCTACTTTTCCGCTATTTGTGAAGAAGAAGCTTATATATTTTTTATAATAAAATTATTTCCATTCGATAATTTACACTCTATTTTATTTTTTTATTCGTACTTGTCGGAACTAATCGCCGAATCAATGTCAATGTCAAGTGGTTGATGTCGATATTTCGAACAGCCCAAACAGCAAACGATGTCCATTGGATATTCAGAAACAAACATTCAATAGATATCATCGACATTTTAGGTGTTCAATAGACGTCTCTGTTTGAGTTATTTGATATTTTTGTTACCTTCAACATTATAATTTTTTTATGTTAATTGATCAGTTGCGAATATTTATATGAGATTTTTATTGTTTTCGGCCAACTCTATTTACATCGAATACATAGATGCAAATATGTACTAATTTTAGACTTATTTGCTTCAATTTTATGTAAAGTTGCTTCAAAGATAATAGAAATTTAACTTTATAAAAATATTCGCAATTGCTTTATTAAATTTAATTTATTTGTAGAGTAGATATTATATATTGAGATAAAATATGTGAAAAGTTAAATTTAATTGTAATTATTTTTTGAGACATGCTATCGAGTCTTTTATTTATACAAAACGAACCTGAAATTTTTTTACTGATAATTATAATTTTTTAATGTTGAGAAAAAAATATTCAATCTCTCAATGTATCTTTACGTTAATTTTTTCATAGTTTATAATCTTTTATTTAATTAATAATAGAAGTAATTAGTCGCGTAATTGCAGCAAAATTAGTTGAAAAAAATTTGATTACTGCCATTTGACTTTTGAGGCGTAATTGTGAAAATAACCGCTAAGCCACTAAACGCGTTATTTTTGTCGCGAAGGCAATGACACTACTTTTTCTTTTCAGCCAATGTTACTTCTAAAAGGTGCAGTTATTTTGGTCGTGTACGGTTTATTTTTTTTTTAAATTTTTCTCATTAAATGTGATATAAATCTTCAAAAATCGAAATATTTATTCATATGTATATTATAAATTGTCTAGCTTATAAATTGTCTAGTTGCTCGTTGTGAATTAGATATATTAAACTAGCGCGAAAAACATACATTTATAAATAGATGTTCTGATGTTCGACGCGATGCAATCGGATGAGACGTACTTTTTGAGTCACCCGTTATTTCGAGAAGTAACTCTTTGTTCTGGCATATGTCGTCAAGGAGAGAAATATCTCTGAAGATTATTTATACAAAATTCTATAACTTATAATTAGATTAAATTAGATTCTAGAAACATTTCCCGATCTTAAAATATCAACTCAATTAAATGAATAACAGATATTTTTTTCTTTAAAAAACATCTTTCTGAAACAGAAAAAACTGGAAAAAAATAATTTAATAAATTTTAGCTAATTTAATAATTAATTTCTATTTGTTGTTTGTAATTTATATGTCAGTAATGAATAGTTTAGATTTAAATTAACAAAAAGATGATTTAGACTAATTGTTATTTGGATCAAATTTTTCAAATATATTAACATCCAAATCATTCTAAATTTAAATAAGTAATAGAATAATTCAGCAAATTAATAATACCTGATTGTAAGTATTAAAGACTCTCATTTGTTTTACAATCATAATTTCTAAATATTTATATAGTATATTATCATAATATCTAAACATTCGGCATTCTAAACATTTTTTATCTCTTTATTTCTCATATTATTGCTTTTGCTTTGAACTCATAATGAGTAGAAATAATAATAAAGTAGTAGAAACAAGTGACAAAGAAGCATGCGTGAATTTTATAATGTCCGACTAGAATTTCATATTTCTACTATCACGAAGTGAAAATATGCATTGAACTCGCTCCAATATTTTTTACTCTACAACAGTCACAGTCGTATATAAAGCTCTCATGTTCTGAACATTCTTTTATACGTATTTATTCTCATTTCTCGTTCAAATTTTCGATATTTGACGCGAAGGCACAGTCAAAAGTAGAAATGTCATGTCTTCAAAATAAGATATTATATGTATATAGGCAAAAAAAATCAATTTTTACCTGTTGCTTCTTATTTAGTCTATATTTTAATTTTATTTATTTCATGTAGTAAATTAGAACATATTTCGTGATGTATTGACATGTATCGCATGTATTGTAACAGTGCGTGTGTTAATTATAAATATTTAAATATTACATTGAAAAAATATTAATATTTCATATGGTATCCATTCCTATCATATTATTTTTAGCAACATTTGAAGTTTTATGGGACAACTTATACAGTAGAAATATAATATATTTTATGTCAAATGTGTGTGTTATAAAAAATATTTCTTTTGAAGTTCTATTAAATATAATAAATTTTAGATAAGTTAATAAAATATATAAATATTTACGTAGATAAGTTAGCTATCCGAATAGAAATTTGGTCAGACATGCTTTATGTACGGTTTCTGATCTGACAGATTCTGACAGTTATGAATAAGGCATACTTGATTACGGCATGCCAAATCAGTGTCTTTATAGGACTTTTTTATTTTACTCTTAAAATTAATTTTGAAAAGCAATTAGGCATGCCTGATGGCCTAATACGGTATCAATCAGGACTTTCTCCAGTTTGTCCTTAAAATTTTACAGTCTCAGCTGTAATGATAAAGTAAGAATCAGAATCCTTTTTGAATTTTTTTCAACATAAATTTTGAAGATGTTACTCTGTCTTAAAAGATCCTTATGACAATTTTTCTCAATTTTCTCTAATATGTGTTATTATATTGTATGTTATTATATGTTATTATATGTTATTATAAGTTATTATATGTTATTATATGTTATATTATAAGTTATTATATGTTATTATTATTTTAATCAGTTAACTGTAACATCCATAGATTGCATGAATATAAAAAAATCTTAGTTTTAAATAAATAATAAATATTAAAAATATGAAATTGATATAATAATTTACAGAGCACTCTGCTGATAGTAGTATTATACCTTATCGTACACTTAGAATTCAATTTGAATTAACTAATCATCTCTTGTTTCGATATGGACAAATAAATCCTTGACTGATGCAATTTTACTTATTTCTACCAAAAACAAGTAAATATATTATAAAATTTTAGAATATAAAAAATATAAATTCATCAATTTAACTTTAAAATATACTTATCGAAACAAATAAAAATAAATACCTTTTTTTAATTAAAAATGCTAATAGAGAAAGTATATTGTGAAAAATTAATTTTAGTCTCAATCAGAGATTAAAGCAGAATATTTTGCGAACATCCGTGACGCTAGTAAAATAATCAAGAATTTTAATAGAAATGTTCACCGAGGTGTACGGAAAATTCGATGTGAAATTGCTGAATCTA
>Ga0157363_1007574_pt1 | contig 10282 bp, 3 predicted proteins | sample AttsexASBM1_FD_111477 | JGI IMG/M metagenome (GOLD analysis project Ga0157363, IMG submission 111477) | Fungus gardens microbial communities from leaf cutter ant in Ribeirão Preto, State of São Paulo, Brazil - Atta sexdens ASBM1 | ecosystem: Host-associated > Fungi > Mycelium > Unclassified ...
CACACACACACACACACACACACACACACACACACACACACACACACACACACACACACACACACACACGCACGCACGCACGCACGCACGCACGCACGCACGCACGCACACACACACACACACTTATTTATTCGTTCAATCTTAGTTAAAATATATAAGTTCAGTCATAAGAGCAAAAAAAATACATATCTCTAAGATACAAAATTTCTATCTAATATTTCAATTCCGTATCACACTGATTTCTCCGCAGAGTAGTGTCATAGTTACATTTACAAGCAATAAATATGATATGTCAAGTATGTACTTAATTGTGTAGAGTTTAAAATTTTTTTTAAATTAAGGAAAATAATTATTTCCTAAACAATAGATTCTTTGCCGATATGCTCGCATCTGTTTAACTCTTGAGGTGAATATTGATCGAGTATGATGTATAATACACTTATTTAAAAGAAAGAAAACATGTTGAGACGTGAATGTCCGATGCTTTTCTGCGTGAGGAGAACTAACAATCAATTTAATATAAGGGAGACGACTTCTCGTGCGGGTAGTGGTCGATAGGATTAATTATACGCGTGGATGTTAGGGAAAACGATTAATTAAGTAAGTGAATAAATGAAAAAAAAGAAACTTCCAGAAAGAAAAAATGATCGTAAATATATATTTGTAGTGACCAGTTTTTTTGCGATTAAGAGTATATACTATATGTTAATTAAAACAAGTTATTAAAAAAATTTTCTTAATAAATAAAAGTTGCTGTTAAGTAAGTTCTTTAAAAATAAGCAAATATAATGGTTATGATATTAATAACATGTTATTGATAATTTAAATAATATAATTTAAATCATTTAAAGAAAGTAAATATTAGAAATATTAGAAAACGACTTCAATTAATGAAGCAATTATTTGTTATAATTTTAATTTTTCAATTTTGAAGACTTAAATATTATCAAAAAATAAACATAGAAAACAAAGAAACAAATAAATCAATTTAAATTTTATTAAAGAATAATATTTACACTTTTAATCTATTTGAGTCCAAGGGTTGAAAATTATTTTATTAATAGCAATTGATTATTACTCTAAAATTAGTAAGAGAACCTGTCATTAAAACTTAATATATAAAATAAATTACGTTCAGCAATGAAATAGTTCACATGAATGTGAGACATAGTCCAAGTAAATTAATAAGTGTATTGTTAATAGTAGTATTAATAGAATATATCATTTGTGATACTTTAACAGAGAGAAGTGGATATGATATGTAAAAGTATTGAATGAATTTTTGTAGCAAAACTGCATCTTTTGAAAAGCATACGTTTTAGATGCAACAAGTCATGCAAATTTGAATTCTTGTATGATTAATTGCACGATGAACAACGGAGCAAGAAAACAAGAAGTTTATAAGATGCTGCAGAATGTTAAAATAAATTATCGTTGCTTCCGGATCTGGACGCGTCAACTTCCGAAAAACAGGAAAATTTTAACATTGATGACATTCTAGATCGATTTTTAAACAATAATAAGTGCTGGGTCCTAGTGTTTTAAGAATAACACGGTGAAATAAAATTTCATTCGTAGCTTGCTCATTCGCAACAAGTAGAAGCAAACTTGGAGAGTACTTAAGTACTCTTATTGAGGTTTGCTTATTCTCGGAAATTCCTGACTATAGCTCAATTCAAGGCTCACTTCATCACATTTTCATTCCACTATGTAATTAAAACAAATAATTATTTTTATTTCTCTTGCAAAATAATTATTTATTTAATAATTGATTTATCGCGATTTACATCAGAGAAATAAAATACGCTTTGCATCGAATTTAAATGTGCGATTCAAAGACTTACAACAAATATATAAAGACAAAGTAATTGATATAAATAATCAACTTAAAATCCAAATTTCGACTAATATTTAATCCGCCTTCAGTTTTCTATTATGTGATAAACATCACAAATACATCGTTAAAGTAACATTCATTTATTACCAAATCAAATAAACATTAATTTGGTAATAATTGAGTTACTTTTGATCTATTATATTACAGTTTAAATATTGATCGTGAGAGAGTTAATATTAACAGTGAATTGCATGTGAATTGTAATTGGAAGCTTTGCAGAGAAAATAGCAAAAAGTTATATTTATGCATGCTTTATGCATGCATCAAGCTACTTATTGCCTGCTTCGGATTAAAGTATGCTGATACAGTGTTAAGTAGTCTTCATATAGAGGCTAGAAACTACTGTTTTTGCAATAGTGGAAAACAAAGACGTATGCGTAAAGGAAAGGTATACGTAAGACGAAAGCATGGACTGACGGTGGGGTAATGCTGTTTCGATGCTGCGAAATTGGTGGCGCGACTTCCGGTACCCCTAACGAGGACTCCTCAGAGTCTGCTGGACTGGTGGCGACCGTAGCCAGCTTGCCCCCCGCCCCGTCCAGCAACTTCCGGTGACTTCCGCCAATACCCCTGCAAGGATTCACAAAGCCATCCAAACTGGAAGCATAGCTACCGCATACATACACTATACACTCCGATTCATATTTTTCTTTATTTGTATAAAAATAATTAGCTTTTAATTAGAATTAAATTTGGATTAATAACGATATTGTTTCCTGCATGACAATGCATTACTTTATACTTCATGTATTTATTCATTGAGATGCAGTTTTAATTTTTCATTATTTATTTTATTAATTTATCGAAAATTAAGAAAATAACTATATAATGGAGATTGAAGAAATCAAAACCTTAAATATTTTTGTTATTACTTTTCCAATTAATAACTCCCAGAATTTTCTTCTGCCATCTCTTTTAATTTATAAGATATTTATATCATGATTAGGTTTAATTTTATTATTATAACAGCTAAGGAATTACTTAGTTAAATCTCAATATAGTTTGGAAACGTAATAATAAATGTTAATAATAATTTTGATTTTGTAAAAAAATATGAGGATAAATTGTATACCGCGTGAGAATAACAATGAATTTTTAACGAAACACACATTCCTTAATATTATGTTTATGTGTTAGACGTACAATTCCCCTTACTGTGACATTAGATAACTTTCCTTACTTGGAACTGCCATGTAACGTAGCATATATTTAGTTAGCTCACATCGAAGGCATACAGAAATGATAATGGTCGAGCATGGTTAATGAAACACAAGTCATTGCACTCATATGATAAAAATAAGATAGGAAGATAATTAAGCAGCAGCATAATATTAAATTTATTCAAAAATTCATCAATTTTTATTAAGTGAAATGTACATGCCTATACATAATTTAATATATCTGTTATATTTTTCTTATATTACATATGATCGATCATGTATGATGTATCGTTAATTTTTTGCGATAAAATTTAAGCGAATCGATTACGCGTAAATGAGCTTTAGACGCGGATTTTTTTATTGAGTTATCATTATTTATTTTGTCTCAAGCATCACTCTACTCTCTAAACAAAATTAAATAAAAATTACAGCAAAATAAAAGATATCGAGAAAATAAATATGTAAAACAAATTAAGTGATTAATATAAAGCAAAATTGATGAATATAACTTGATTGGGGAATATATTTTTAACTTTCTGAATATAGAAAACACGATGTGTTATACGAGGGAAAAAAATGCATATTCCCCCGCTGGGAGAATTACTTCTTCGAACATCTGTTGGTTCGTTCAGGATGGAATCATCAATTACTCTGGAATGCCGGACATACAGTCGTTAACGATTTGTAAGTGAGATGACCTCACCTTCGAATAAAGACCATTTAATGCAAGAATAAAATGCAACACGACCCCATCGACTAATCACAATAAAACAAATACATTGTTGTAAATATTCATTCACGGAAATATTTCCTTTCTAGATATCTTCTGTCAATGTGCATTTTTTGGCAGAAGGATATTAATCATTCAAGATAAAGCCAGATATTACGATACGTAGAATCGTTTCGAGGATTTTAAAACTGGAAATAGACAAGACACAAAAACGCCAGGGAAATAGGAGAATAAAGGGAAAGAGACTCTTCCGAGATCGTCTCCTGTAAAAGAATCGCACAACTAAAAACTCGCTGATGAATAAAACCTACCTGAGGGTTTGAGCTGTCGTCGTGGGACGTAGTGGGGCTCTTTGATTGTCAGGCCTATGGAGAGGATCAGGAGAGGACACAGCTCTGGCCTGATCGACCAGTCGCAACACCGGGCTTGTTTTGCCTTTTTCGATGCAATCGCAGGTCTTCGACATGCTGCGCCAACCTGTGGCACTAATTCTCGACTTTACGATTGGGAAGACGTTACTCTGTTGCCCATTACTCTCCTTGGCGATCGAGCTCATTATCACGTTACGTTCGTTACGCGCCTCAAAGCTGTTCCTCTCGTAATTCTTGCGCGAGTGTCGCGGCATGTCTGGCACCCTAAAAATCCCGGGCGCTATCCGGGTGTCTGTGTTCGCGTCATTGCGACATTCGCGTGAATCGCTGTCATTTAAGAAACCGTTCTCGATTTCGTAAAGTGGCTGCTTTCCGACCGAATAAATGTTCTTCGCAATAATGTTTACTTTCATCGGATCTTCCATATCTGTTGGACCAATACGAGAGGAGAGAGGGCTCGATGCCGACCAGAATCGAGCTCTGGAGGCTATGTGCGACAGAGAAGATGGATACAATGATAGAGGTTCAATACAGGTATCAGGTCGATAGGCAATCGGTTGTGTGGATAAATTCTGAGAGGAGTTGAGGATTCGTGGTGCCCATACCGGCCAGGAAGGTGACCTATAAAGATCACAACACAAATGTACAAGCATGCAAAAATCATAAACTCATATAAATAAAGATAAAAAAAAAGAAAGACATACGTAAAGTAAAAAAAAGATAGAGAGTCCAGAGTCTCATGGTCGAGAAATTGAGAATGAAGAGATTGCTTGAGGCTGGAGCAAAAACAGAAGATTTTCTCGCGTTATTGATTCGCTCTTTTGTTAATCATTTGTCAGACCGTTTATATCGTCTCATATATATATATATAATCCTATTCATATAATTAATTTAAAATAAAAATAGTTGGCTATTTAAAAAATTACACACTATGACAAAATGTCTGATTAAAAATAGACGAACTAGAAAATTCTGATTATATCAATCTAAATTCCGATTGTATCAATTAGAATTCTAGCAGATTTAACCAGGAGAAATTTTGATTTATCCATTTTTAACCAGAATTTCAATTAATTCAATCTGACACTTTTTTCAATGCGAGTTTGTTCAACAAGCAAGTTTTATTGATTAGTATATAGAAGATTGATATCGTTAAAGATTGAAGATAGAATATCTTTTTAGAGTCAAGATAAAGGCGAATATTTAAAGCAAGATATAGTATAATAATTGTAGCTGAAGTATTTTTTTAATAAAGCCAAGTGTTTTGCATTATAAAAAAGAAATCGTTAGTTTGTTATAGTAAAATGTTATGAATGAAATGTATTGATCATTTATCATTCACGCGTTATTAATCATTTATAGTTATTATTATAAACAGACGTATTTTTTCGTGCAATTTTTTAAATCTTATTTTCAACTCATGCTCGTTGTTATTACAGAAATAGTAAAATTAGGCAATTCGCAAGTAGATTAAAAGGAAAGTGTGGTGAACTAGGTATCTTAATCTTTTCATGTCATATAACTGACAATTAAAATTCTATATAGTTTCCTATTTCAATGTAATTGAATGTGAAAAATAATGCAATATGAAAAGTTTAAATCGTTTTTGTCAATAGGGAATGAAAACTCTAGATGTCATCGTTGATTATGCTCAACTTGAAAATATTTTTCAAGATAAATCTTTCTGATTGTTTTGTTTTATATTATGATATCAGATAATCTGAAGATTTCGAAAGTCGTTCAAAATAAATGAGAATCGTCGAAACGCATAAGTCTTACCTAATGTGACCGCTATCACCGCTACTGCTCTGTCTGCTATGCTGACTGTGCGAATTCAAGGAACCGTAGCCAGACCCTTTGCTAAGTTGACTCGTATTGCTGCTGTTGCGCGAATGCCCAGATTCCGTATGTGCCTCTATTAGAGTCTCCACAGGAACCGCCGAAGGTACGATTTCGCTAAGAGTCATCGGATCATACGTTTCTGCTCCGCTGAGAAGTTCTAATTAATATATGACTCATTAAAATAAATTTCCTTTATTTCCTTCTAGAATATATTCCAGGATTATATTTTGTAATTTTAGGTTTATATTATCCTCGATGCTTTGTATTTAGCTATGTATAAATGTTTTTTTTTATTATTATTAAATATGAAATCTGTTTTATAAATCATACATATTTTATACATATATCGGATACGGCATAGAAAGCGAGCAAATTACCGGAAGTGAAGAGTGCAGGCCTCTTCTTAGGAAGACTGCCGAAACCACTGCTGGCACTTGCTATACTTCCCGCTAAGGAACCAGTAGATACATAATCCTCTCGATTAGAACATCTCTCGGCTGCCGTCACTTCGTCACCGGTAACACCAGGTGCACCTTGCACTCCAGGTACCGCCAACTGAGTTTGTTTCAATGATGGGGAAGGGCTGAGGCAATAATTGATTAATTTGTTAATCAAAAGAATGTCCATGTTCTTTCGATTAAAATCGCAAACACAGTCGTACAGTAGAAATAAAATTAAATCTTAACTTTTAAAAAAGAGCCTTATTGAAAAGACATTCTTTATAGCACAAGATAACCGGATTCTATATAGCCTAATATGTCCTATTCGTTGTTTGTGAGGTTGTATAATTACATGATAAATTTAATAAAGGCATTAGTAAATCGAGCAGGTTGTCCGCCTGACTCAATTGTATCAGTTTATTGCTCAATTTGTTCATTCTGTTATTATCAAGCAAAATGCAGAATTTCATAGTCGTAATATATTTCGTAGATAATTATTTTCTATAATTATCAAGAGATGGTTATTAATTTTTATAGTTCATATTATTATAACTCTATTTATATTTTACAACACTATTTAATTTATATGTTAATGTTATGTTTATAAGCAAAGAAAAAAATTATTTATAAGGTACTTTTCGTAAGACAGAACCAATATGGCGAATCCAGGCATGTTGAATGTAACATTTCTTTTTTAATACTTTTGTTATTCCAGACCATGGATTATAATTTATCTGTTAAACTGCTAATTGTAGAGATAAATAAATAAATAGATAAGTAGATTGTTAAAACAGTTTCTTTGTGTTTTCTTACGTGTCAATATATTAATAAACTTATAATTTTTCATTTTTCTAACTTTTTTTTACGAAAAAGAGGAAAACTACATGTATACACAAAATAATCTAAATACTACTTTTTCTTAAAATTTTCATTGCACTCATGTAAATATTTGAAAATGTCTTAAATTTTTTTAATGTTCAAAAATATTTCCTCTTTTGAATCAGTTTTCAATTGGACTCAGTAAAAAATTAGAAATAATTACAAAGTTTAAGCAAATATAGAGTCTGTTGCCTTATTTTCCGTTTCTGCTTTTTTCTGTTCTATACCACATTTTCGCGTGGTAGAAAAAAAAATAGCAGAAATGCATTTTAGAGAATATTTTTCATTAAGGCTCCATTTAAAAGTTAAATTAGTTAAATTTATTGGATTTAAGTCCACTAACTTAATCCAATGTACTAACTTATCAAAGTAAAGACTGTATTACGTATGTTATATATACTATAATATAACAAATCCAACAATTTAGATTATAAATTTTCACATAAACACATTCAACAATTTATAATAAAGCATTTCAGACAAACGGATAGTGTCTTACACTTTAAATAGGATATCTCCGGAGAGCATATTCATTTTTATGGCTACGCGCAGCATAGAATTATCCTGACGATGTCGCGCATCGTAACCCTCCAGGAGACATCTTCTTCGGCAGAAGCCAGCTCCTGCGAATTCGGCCAGGTTTAAATCGGTGAAGCCCAATTTTTGGAAGGACCTGCCTCCTTTTAATTCCTGTCGCACAAAAGAGCTTCATAAGAACATATTTTTAAAGCTAACCATTTGTCTAATTACAATATATTTGTAAGAACGCGATGAAAATTAATTTTGTAATAAAAAGAAATATATAACTTCAATGTTTCCAAGAGGGAGATTCATACATTTGCATTTATTCGAACTAATTAACTAAATGTAAATAATAAAACTATTAGAATATTTTTTAAACAAATTAGCAAATATTTACAACAAGAAATACAACTTTTATCTTTCATCATTTATTAAATTTTTTTCATATTATTTATTATAATTTTACAAATAAAATAAAGAATTAATAAATCAGATAAAGATATTTTTCTTAGTCAATTCTTGCTCTGGTATTTCGAGCGTGAGAATGTGAGTGAAAAGTAAAATGTTTGTGAAAACAAAAGTTGAGAAAAATCTCTGTCTTCCTTTCATTTCGTTTCTCAGCCCGAATATTCACACCTCAAAGAAATTTGCTCTCACCTTTCTCACAGATATCCTTAAAATGCATGGATCGAGCACGCCCGTGGACGCATTGGCGCTCATCTTGCATAAAAACTCAAACTTCGCGTTCCATCTCACCGTGTGCTCTTGCACTTCCTCCCTGTAAAGATAGACAAAGATTTCGGATGAAACGAGAGATTAATGTCTTCCCGTGTTATTCAGCGTGTTACTTTTATTGTTACTGAAAGTGTACTAATTGTTTTCTCTTTCTCTTCCTTTCTCTAATAAGAGGAGAAAGATATTTTCATTTAATATTATACACTCTTGATTTATGTAAACATTCAAATTCCTTGAAGTTTTATGCGATCTCAAAAATTGCACGTGACTAACAACGATAATTTTCATTAATCTTTTTTCATTAATCTTTTAAGCTGTGATCACAATCGTCTGTTTCTTAATTCTCATAGCAAGTTGATAGATCTCGTAATAAATTTATGTTATCTTGAAAATCTCTGTTTTAAACTGACTAGAATAATTTATTTTTTATTCATTGATTCTCCCTGAAGTTCAATTCAATAAATTGTTTTAATTATCATTGTTAAAAATTCCCCGCATTTTAATATTTTGTCAGTAAAATGTAACTAGAGAAAAATGAATTTTGCATTCATGAGAAGATCTATAGCTGAAAGGAAATGCGTTCTATAGGACAGCTCGTACATACTCGGGGAAAATCCATTCTGGGATAGCCCGTGTACTCAAGAAAAATGCAAAGTAACGTTCGAAAATTCAAATACTCAAGAATTCTTTTAACATTTGTGCTTTATCGAGAATTGCGATGAAATAAAAAAAGAAATGTTGTCGTTAAAATAGAAAAAAATGTAAATTATCCACCGATTGTCACGTTATCATTTTTAATAACGTTTTGCATTTCCCAGGAATTTAAGTGAATTTTTCTATGCGGCAACGCTTTTCACGCCAAGTATGCATGCATAATAATATGAAAAAAAGAGACAGAGAACCTCCCGAGAAGACGTGCCGCTCTCATCTAATGCAAACGAAGGCAAATTGACGCGTATGCATAATGCCATGCGATCAGCAGTTTCAGTTCCGCTGGGAACATGAGGACGCCAATGAATCATGACCCGAAATGATGAGGGTGTCTCTCGCGTCGAGGCCCTTGACCGACATATATATCTTGTTAATGAAACGCGCGCGCCGATTAATGTCCAATGCTCTTTACTTCCGATACTTCTAGCACACACACTCACATGCACTTATATTGGATCCGCCAAAAGATCGATAGGGATTTCAACGATGAATTACCATCGATACATGTCTGAATTTCGTCAACTAATTTCATCCACACCTATAATGAGATTCGCAATATGTCATGGTGGAACAAGCAACATTATTATTATCGATTTCACTCGGTTTGCGAATAAAATCGTAATTGATGTTAGTATGTATTGATAACTGTAATATAACTGTAATATAACTGTAATATAACTCCGGTTAATTACATTCAATGATGTAAAAACTGAAATTGCAAACTATGTCGATAAGTGAATTCCTATTTATTGCGATGTACGCAATGCCTAAATGTTATTACTGATTTAATCAGGGCGGCAAACAGCGTTCTATTATTTCTGACTTTGTATAATAAACTTCTTTATATGACGTGGCTCTATTACTGACAATGAGCAGGCAATTGCGATAAATTGTTATCGAAAAATAACTAAGCTATTCCAGAATAATTAACTGTAATTATAAATGCATAAATGTTCTTACAATGTTCTTACAATAGTTGTACAGTCATATATATA
>Ga0157363_1007575_pt1 | contig 10281 bp, 3 predicted proteins | sample AttsexASBM1_FD_111477 | JGI IMG/M metagenome (GOLD analysis project Ga0157363, IMG submission 111477) | Fungus gardens microbial communities from leaf cutter ant in Ribeirão Preto, State of São Paulo, Brazil - Atta sexdens ASBM1 | ecosystem: Host-associated > Fungi > Mycelium > Unclassified ...
AAGTCATTTCAACAATTTTAAGTGAGGAAAAAAATCAAAGAAGATTATGAAATTATAATCAAAAATGAATCAAATTAGAAAACTATGTCCTAGCGGTGAGTTTCATTATAACTTGACAATAGATAATTTTACATATCGTCACTATTATATAGCTTCCTACTTTTGATTGACTTTCACATGCAACTATATTTATTTTTAAATGAATACATTATCATATATTTGAAAGAAAAAGATTCTTATTAATAAAGTTTACACAATTACAAAATTTTATAGAATTATTAATTTTATAGAACTACTAATTTTTATAGGGAATAAACAAAATGTGACTGCCAAAAATCTTGATGAAAAGTACAAAATGAAAAGATTTATGTCTCTTAGAAATAATTGATTTACATAGAAATTTGAGGTAAAAATAATACAAATCTAATTTATATACAAATTTCTTATTTGCTTATTTCATTAGCTTATAATAATGCAGTATACAAATTGTGATTATTTTAAATTGGGTACAAGGACTTATGCACTATGATCTATATATAAGGTACCTTTTCGAAGTGTAGAAGTTTGGCTGATTTTCTATAGGTGCAAAGCAAAAGTTATATGCTTTGGTTACTACCGCTTTCCCGAAGAACGGCAAAAAAATTTATTAATACTAAACTTTGCGTGTTCTCAACAAATCAGTAGCGCAGGTACATTTGTATGTATTATAATACATTGCACAATCCCACATTATAAATACTATCGTATCACTAACGCCCGATTATTATTATTATTACTATTATTATTATCTCGTTTTTTTAAATCGGTTCATGGCACAAAATTTCATTTCATTCTCTGTGAAGTGCCAAATAATGTACAAATAATGTATATTGTAATTATTTAATACTTAAAAATAGAGAATATGCAAAGAAAAAAAAATAATTTTTCATATATAGTAGTTAATATTGCATTAATCAATCGTTTTAGCTTAACTTTGATGTTCTATTGTATTATCGGTTATTTTTCTTACGATAACATTCTATATTATCGCAATATTCTTTAAATTCAAATGAAAATGTGCGTTTCATCTTAGTTTTCGTTTTTGTGAATTTATATCGAGATTTTTAATCCTCGAATTTTTTATTTCTTTAATAACATATCTTGAAATAGATATATCGAACTGATAAAAAATATAATTTTACATTTCATCAGAATGTATTTTAGAAAAACCGAATTTATAGAACACAAAAGTCAAGGGATATATCCATTATCTATTGTTTGCAAGCGATCGTTCTAAAGTCTATGATTTGCGAGTCTTGGATCAATTGGATCTTCTATGATCTGCACACTTTTCATTTTCGGCCGGGCCGCCGTACGCTCGCCATATTTTCCACTTGAAGGATTTTTTTCGCCATCCAGATTGCTCGTTTCGTAACTCGACTTGCCGAAATAGGATTCTGTAGGATTGCCGATCAAGTCCCGAGGATCATTTGATGTCAATCGCGCTAGTTCACGCAGAGGACTAGTAGAGAACGAACTTTGATCCTTCGGGGGTTGATCGTCACCGAGATCATAATTGGACTGTTGTGCTAATTCCTCAATACTTTTGGCATATTGAACAAGATACTGTTGTAACAAAGCTTTCAAGTTCATGTTTGGCGTTGCCTTGCGTTGTATAGGTGGCACACCGTCTACTCTTAGAATAATTACGGGTATCAAGGAGCTTCCAGCTTGCACGAAAGTCGGCTGCACATTGAGAATAGATGCAGGATTTTTGATATACTGCGAGATAGACGGATTGTAATTCAATAAATCCGAGTACTGTAGATTTGAGTAGCTGTTCAGATTCTTGTCTCCTGTGTTCTTTTTAGCCAAATTGCTGTCAGCTAGGAAAATAATTCTTAAGTAATCGCACGATCACGACATATCGTGTAGTAAAAGTTTTTGATATTTTTTATTATAATTACATGGTATAATAATTATGGTTAGAAACTCTAATTTTATAGTTATTACTATTGTATTATAATGTCAATAATAATAATATTTATCACAGCTTCACCAAAAAATTAATAATAATTGGCGAAAATTTTAAATTATAATTAAATTATGCAATGATTTTTTCACTAGTATGTTTCGATAAAATATCAGCTTACCTGATGAAGTGAAAAATCTGATAGGTTTCGTATTCTTCTCCGCGTTGTTAATGTATTCCGGATTCGGACTGTTCACCATGTATTTCGAGATCGGTCTTAACGTCTCGTATCGATTTTTCGGACTTTTTCCGGTTAACTTGAGAGGATTCTTCGGCGATAGAGTTGTCGAGGGGACTGAATATATGGGCGAAATTCCGCTGCCAGCTTTGACTTGCTGCGAAGCTGTCTTATGGTTAATGAAGCTTTGATATCCCTGTCGAAACGCTTGCTGTTGCTGCTGCAAGCGGGATAGGGAATTGGTCGAGATGAACGGGATTCTTGAATTGGAGGATTCCGGCGCCAACGGGAACTGCACTGGGCCCTGTGACATCACGCTGCCTTCCGTAGAGGCAGATTCGTAGACCTGCGAGGCGTCCTGATCCTTAGCTGCCTGTAATGCAGCCAATGATGGATATTCGGAATAAGTCTCGTACGTCTTAGGCGGCTCATCGGACACTCTGCCATCTGGATACTTCCAGAATATCTTGTTTTCGTATCTGACACCGTTTTCCACTGTATATCGAGGCAAATTGGGGAACGGTCTAGCATCCTTTGAGTAGTTAGACGCATCGTCGGACCCGGGAGTCGAAGATTCCACCGTATTTAAACCTGGTCGTGCGTAATCACGAGAATTTAGATGTTCCGAGAAAGCAGCAATCTCATGGGGACTGGACGAGGATTTCGTTGCATCTTGCTTCGGTCTGGAGTAACTCTGCATGTTTATTGTGTGCTGAAGACTCTGTCCCAGATATCTTTGGATGTACAACGGATTCGGAGTGACATAGGTATATCGACTTGAACTGGAGGCTGTATAACTTCGTGGATCTTGAGTGACGTAACCCGTTATTGCTTCCGCAGGACCAAACGTCAAAGATTGCGGCGTTGTAGACGCGTGTACACCATCCTGAAAATCTACATTCGAGTATGCATCAATGGAGGGTCTGGCGATCGGCGTGAATTCTTGATAAGTTTCAGAATCGGATGTCTTCATCAATTTCGTTCGTAGCCCAAATACTTGTGGTAATTTTGTCATAGAATTATAATACTGATAGTTTGATCCTGTCGAAGTACGGGATCTCTGTTGTTCAAAATTGATTGAGCCAGAAATCGGTTTTCGATTGCTCGGCAATACCTTTTCAATTATGGTCCTCGGAAGAAACGGGCTGATGGATTCTTCGATGCTCACTGTGGTTCCGGTTTTTCCCGCAGGAAAGTAATAATTGTACTTTCGTGGGGCAAGCAGAGAATTCCGGTCGAATCCATAATTTCCAAGGCCGTTATTCACGGTGCGTTTTGACTTCTCATCGGTCATATTATCTTCGATTGTACCGTTATCAAAGTCTAGAAGTATTATAGGCGGTAGGATTGGTAACATTTCCTCAACATTTTCTCTTTGCTTCTCTTCCTCTTCCTTTCTTCTCTCGGCGTCTGAAACATCGGCAGCATCATCGATAATAGGACGTTCGATGCTGTCCGAGTCGTTTACCTTGATCTCTCTGCTTCCGGTGGTCTCCGTGCAGAGCCCGTGTATCAACAGAAATGTGGCGATCTGAAAGTCAGGGGCATGTGTAAGAAATCGCACCAGATGCGATGTAACAATGTGTTGGTCATCGATCTCCGGCAAAGGAGATCTCACTTTCACTTCCCTTCTCTGTTTAGTATGTATGATTGGAAAGAAATACTGATTGAATTATTTTGGATTGAATCTCCGATTTTCTCCGTAATAATATACATTCAAAAAGAATGTGTAATTAATTAAATATTATTTTTATATTTTAAAAATGAAAATATTGTTATTTTTAATAACCGGATTATATCGAAGTGATAATCCGGTTATGATAAAAATAACAATCGCATATCAATCGGTAATTACAAAAATAACGATCGCATAATTGTCATCTAGGAGGAAAGCGAAGCTAAAGATATGGAAAGATATTCCTGTAAGGTCAGAGTCAAGTGTGTCGGTCAATACCATAACGGGTTTCATTCGTTGCGCACTTGCGATTTTCACCGCTTTCTTTAGGTAAACGTCGCTATATAGATAACGATAGCAGAAAATATTGCTTTCCATTTGTGCAATAAAAAATCATAAAGAATTTACTATAACCTTAAAAGCTGGATATATATTACATTATTTAATCATTTATATTAAAATATTTAATCTATTGTAATATTATTTGTAAAATATTAATTAATGGAATCATAGATGTACTTAACTTACATATTTATAAAGACAACATTAAAATAATTTATAAGAGAAATTAAAAAATTAATATTACAATTTAAAAAATATATAAAAATTAAGAATATCAAATTAGGAATCAACTAAAATTCAAATACTGCAAATAAAATGAATAATTTATATATTTATGCTTTTCGGGAAATTATTCATACTTTAATTAAAGCGTATATAAATTAAGTATATCTATAAGTAGCGATATATATATTTAAATTTAATCTGATTTTTTCTATTTTCCTGAACTAAACATGCCGACTGTTCTCAAATTACAATTCTGATATTAATAACCCAATAAATATTCAGCATGCGACACGTGATGAAAATAGCGCGTGCAGTGCGTAATAATATACATTCAAAAAGAATGTGTAATTAATTAAATATTATTTTTATATTTTAAAAATGAAAATATTGTTATTTTTAATAACCGGATTATATCGAAATGATAATCCGGTCATGATAAAATTAACAATCGCATATCAATCGGTAATTACAAAAATAACGATCGCATAATTGTCGTCTAGAAGGAAAGCGAATGTGATCATCGCGATCGGTTGTCAGCTCGTCAATCAATTCGAAATTGGCGGTGACAAAGATGTAAAAACGCGATGTGTCGCAATTGAAGAGATGTCAAATTTCACGCCGATCTTGCCGATCGTTCACATTACGTCGTCGGCGCGAAACGCGTAGTGTTACCTAATGCCAAAAAATGCGTTCGCGAATCGAAAGAAGCGTTGCGTGCAGATAAGATGTGTGGCTCATCCTTCTTGCTGACTTTCACTGGCTTACTCAAGAGCATCTGCTGTAGCTACTTTATCACCGCCTCTTCGCGTATGGACCGTGATCAGAAAAAAATTTGTGGCACTTTCACCGCAATTACGTCCGGTTGAGTCCAGGAAACATTTATTCGACCACACATAAAAAAAAAAGAAAATTTTTTGCAACTGACGTGCCGAAAAATGGCACGATTGATGTGTTTCCATTAAAATATTTTTCACGGATTTTCGGTTTTAAAGCTTCAGTCGGATTATTAAATTTGAACATCTGTAACCGCGAGATTTTACGCGCAATCAATTCCTATCGATAATATGTTCGTGACTGGAGTCAACACGCGGCTGTTAGCTTCGCAATTACGTATAACTGTGTCAGTAACATTTATCGCAATGACTGCCATTTTATTATTAAAATTATAAAGTTGTTATTTAGGATTATTGATGCAGGATGTTAATATCATACATGCAAAAATTATTATTATTTATTTTTGTATTAATTATACAGAAACAAAGGAATAAATAAAAATTACAAATATAGAAAAACATGAAAATTTATTTTTTTTCTTAATATATTTTTTTACATTAAAATTTCAATAAAATTGAAGACAATATAAGTTATATACAGTTATATCTTTCTCTATAAGAAAATGTAACATTGATAAAGATAGCTAACAGAAAATTAAAAATAAATTTTAATTTTACAACTTTATAACGAGAATTACAGAGAAATCAAAATATGTAAATATGCTGTTCCTATTAAATTTAATTTTTAATTTTATAACAGAATATATATTATATATAATAAATATTAATCATACCATTACTTAATAAAATGGAAGAGGAAATTGAGGAAAACAAGAACAGAGTGTTAAATATATAAAACAATTTTGATTTAAGTACTTACGTAGAATCTAGCGAAACTCATGACGGTCGACCTTAACCTGCTAGCTTGGCGGACTTGTCGTGTATGTTTGGTACTGATGAAGCTGAGGCCAGAACATCCCACCTTATATGCCCTCGCTCCTGGTGTGAGAAGGACACCATCATTATAGTTTCACCACAGCGAAACGAACGCTATTCGCGTTCGATACGGGAAGACACCTGCCAGTAGCGTAGCGACGTGTGACAGATCGATACACCGATCATGCGAATTTTTTTTATTCTTTTTACGTTACGTAAATAAATATATTCTATAAATGGACTAACCGGAAAGTTTCTATATTAGAATAAAGGATGTATATCGGAAAACTATTATAGATGCTATAAATTGTTTGTTAATAAAAAGCGAATCTAAAATCCATAATGTGAAATAGAATTTTAGCGATTTTTTAAAAACTTATATAATTTATAATAATTTATATTAAGTTTATTTACACGTTTTACTCATAAACTGACACGGTCAAATATTAACAATATATTTACACAAATACTAACAATATTATTGACATTGATAGTTAACTGATGGATTGACAGAGAATACTCTGACTTGGATTTTTCAGAAGATTCCAGTAAATTATACATTTACAGAAAAAGAAAGCGCATAACGATTAATAACAAAGCAAACAGAAATTTAAACAGTTAAGTTGCGTGCCTACACCGTTGAGTTCATCTCTAACAGCTTTCTCGTGTGGATTCTGTTGATATGTTGCACTCATATAAATACTTGCATATACTTGTAGGTTTCTTGACATAAGACATATCTTCATCATTACCTCTTGACTATCAACGCAGTTTATTCAGTCTATCTGAATGTATAACATAAACTATTACAAATACCGGTATACAGACAGAATACTTATATAATCAGCTACTCTTGTACGAGCTTATTGCTGATAACCGATAAATAATTTTGTTCGCGTACTTGATGGAGGAATAGAACTTATGTAATAATGTCGTGTCATAAGTAATATATACTATTGTTTTCGTAATAACAGAAAACTCGTAGAAAGAAGACAAGAGCGTGGCCTTGTCGTCTACCAATGGCAGATCTTCTATTGCGCGAATTAATCACTCGATCATTTATTTTTTTTAATATTGAAATTCTTTTTAGATGTTATGAATGCTATGTTTCATATTTTAAAAGTGCCGTAATATATTTAACAATCTTACGTGATTGTTTGGTTACAGTTCTCTCTATCGAGAATCCCGATACTTTCGAGAACCTGACCCGATCTCGATAAAAAAATCCCGTTCCGATCCAACCTGATCTATTCGGGTTCTCACCTCTATTACATACGTAATTTCATTAATAAATTAAATGCATTTAATAAATTAAACATAGAAATATATTAAATACAAGAATTAAGTATAAGAATTAAATATAAAAAAACAAAAATATAAAAATATCTTAATTTTTTTAAATAATTCTTTATAAGACTTCATATAAAATGTTAAAAAGAATATTATTCACAAGTAAAAATGTCAGAAAAATATATTATATTATTATTAAAAATTGTATTTATACAAATTTTTAACTTTTATTATGCGCGATAAACGGTGATAATGTACAAGAAATAATTATTATTTTAAATAAAAAATATTTTTGTGAAATTATATTATACTTATGTAAAATAATTACATAATTAATTATTTAACTATATAGTATATATAATTAATAAATTCTATACACCTACATTTTTAATTTATTTTGCAAGTCAGAAAAGAAAGGTATTACCAGCTGTGTTTTCTATTTTAAATTTTATTGAAAATTGTAAACAAAGTATTTACTGGACACATCTTTACAAACGTAAAAGAGAACAGTATAAAAAGATTTTATGTAATCTTCAATGAAAGACTAGATGCGATGATGTTGACCTCTGTCACATTCTCTTCTCGATATCCACATATGCTTCGATCATCGTATGATCGGTATCGCTAATAATCGAGTTTTAAAAACTGTACTGACCCTTGTGTACATATGACATTCGTCAATCGTCATGCCACTTATGGCAATTCTCAGATTTTTCAGATTATTCAGATTTGCGCTTCTTAAGGGCAAAGTTTACTTTCGATGGGAGAAAACCTCCTTCCAGCTTTATCGGCCTTTCTTTGTACCTGTAACAGTTATAACGGGTAATTATAGTGATACGGCATTCTCTGGTACATCTTATTATTCACGCTACTATACCTGGCAGTATCCTGTGCAGCAATGACTTTGCTTGGTATGTAAGTGTCAAGGAGTGACCTCGGCTCCGGGGGCAAGGAGTGATCTTGCGCCGGCAAGGTCTGCTCGTCTTCGAAGGAGTTTCGAATAGGCTCCAATTGCGTGCTACCAGCTTTAAAGTCATGTGGAGGGAATTGCGGCGGTACGAAATGAGTTTTGGGCTCATCAGGCACCTGTTCGAAATTAAAAAATTACGGTGATTGTTACGTGGAATAAGACGATTTTAGAAGAGAACTCTCAAGCAAGAGTAATCCTGCAGAATATCGTAAATATATAATATATAATATACACTGATAGAAAAAGTTTTTATATTTGTGATATAATTACATAATATCGTACTTATAGTTATTACTACTGTAATATTAATAATAATAATAATTATATTTATAGTTTTATAAAAATATATAGTTGGAATTTAAAATGATTATAATTATGATGGGAACAACGCTGTTTTATTCGTTCTTTTTGTAATAATAATTTGATAATGACTTTACAATTTTTTATGATAATAACGATAACTATTTAAAAATTAAATTGGGAATATGACTTTTTTGAAAAGTAACTTGCCATCATTACGCATTATTTATTGAAAAACGTAATTTACTTGTAACTTGCCGATGCGTTACTTTTACTCGCTATTTTAATTCGTTGCAATACTTTTTTTCAATAAATAAAGCGTAATGGTGACAAGTTATCTTTTAAACTGACAAGTGACTTTCTCAACTTTAGCTTTTAATTAATTATCATTACTGTCAAAAAATTGCAAAGTCATTACCAAATCATTATAAGTAAAAATAACAGCATTATTTACTTCTTGATTATTATTAATATTAAAACAATAATAATCATAATTATACTATGTAATTATAGTCATAAATATCAAAAATTTCTTCTTAGTGTATATTTGTAATAAAAAATCAGAAGAAAATTTTATTTAAAAAATATTTTATATTTTTTATCTTAAAACGCATATGTTTTAATTAAATGGAAGAAAAAGAATTGTTAAACATATGCAATATATACTTTTCATTCATTGTTTTTTAAGTCAATATAATAGTATTATATTTAAAAAAAATTAAATTATTAATAGGAAATATTATGCGTTTCTATCTGTTAAAATAAAATTAACATGTCAATAGAAAACACATAGACAGCAGTATGACAAAAGAGGTAATTAAGCTATACTAATTAGATAGCGACATCATTCTGTTAACGAGGTTAATTTATTTCTATTACAAAACACCGATTTTCGATCAACGTAACGTAATCATGTAAGTTGTAGATCACGCTGAGTGAAATATTAATCATGGCACTCTAGAATTTATTTCTATCTGTTACAATTACACCAACCTTAATAAAATTTTGCGGGAGGTCCTGGCTAATCTGCTCCTGCAAGACTTCCTTCGGTACTTCGTGGCCGATTGTTGATGCGATATACAGCTGTTGCTGATTTGCGCGAAGATAATTATCCTGAATGTAGGCTGGTAGACGAGTGTAAAGATCGCTATAAGCGGTAGTGGGATCGCTGTAAATTATGCCGGGCTGCATGTAAACTAATTGGTGCACATACTGCGGTTGCGAAGACGTGATGTAAGCTTGCGTATGTAATAGGGGCTTTTCTTGAGTTAGCGATTGCTGGGGTTGAACATAGAAGGGTGTCGTCAATGGTTGGGCCGAGTTGATTTTTTTTTTGTGTGGACTTGGATTTGCATATGTCAATTCTTTCGGCGCCTGAAATATTCACGATTGTGTGACGAGTAAAACAGAATTGACAAAAAATCGACTTGTAGCCGGTTCAAATCAATGCTAAAATATTCGCGAAACTGTTTGCTATGCAGGAAGAAAGCCTAACGTTTCTCTTTCACATTGCATTAAATCACAATATTGCAACACGATTAGTGCTACATAATCATTTGCACAAGAATACAATTTACTTGG